>Ga0114964_10000194_pt1 | contig 47135 bp, 51 predicted proteins | sample C_131016_MF_Meta_FD_92638 | JGI IMG/M metagenome (GOLD analysis project Ga0114964, IMG submission 92638) | Freshwater microbial communities from Lake Croche, Canada to study carbon cycling - C_131016_MF_MetaG | ecosystem: Environmental > Aquatic > Freshwater > Lake | place: Lake Croche, Canada... | reverse complement strand
TTTTAAGATTATTTTAAGATTATTTTAAGATTATTTTAAGATTATTTTAAGATTATTTTAAGATTATTTTAAGATTATTTTAAGATTATTTTAAGATTATTTTTCAATTTTAAGCTAAATGATTATCTTTTATTTCTAAATTTTCTATTTGCATTAATTCATTTTCAGGATCAATTATAACAAAATCAGTCGCTTCATCGATATCAACACGTATACGTATATGATTTTTATTATTATCAACAGATCTAGGTGGTAAAGGCGGTAAAGGCTGTAAAGGTGAAAAATTCGTTATAATTGTATTAGTTAATTTTTCAGAGAGTTCTATCTCACTTTTTAGCTGTTTATTATCACATTCTTTATCACTTTCTTCTTTATTCTCCTTATTACTTATACAACCCATTTTATACTAAATATAATTACTTAAACTGCTTTACTATTTTTATGGTTACTATTTTTACGGGGTTCAGCCCCGTTATTACGGTTTTTACTACGTTTAAGGTTACTACGTTTAAGGTTACTACGTTTAAGGTTACTACGTTTAAGGTTACTACGTTTACTGGGTTCAGCCCCATTACGACGGCTTTTACTACGTTTACGATTACTACGTTTGGATTTAAAAAAACTAGCAATAAGTGATCCTACATCGTGTGATAATCCTCCGTGTTCATCAATAATTGCTGTAATATAATCAGTAATTTTTTTTGAACAATCATCATCAAGTACATATTTATATCGAGTTAAAACTTTCAATATTTTCTTATCAAAAGTTGTTGTAAAATCATTGCACATTCTTGTTAAATTAAACAAATAAAAAGATGTAGTTTTTAAATTATGGTATAGAATGCTTTCGTTAGGATTAGCATCATTTAAACCTTCAATAAAATTACGAGGTAAAGGTAAAGAAGAAATGAATGTAATTCTATATATTGTAAACTCTCCTTGTCTTATTTTTTCATATTTATAAGTACATTTAACTGGGTTAGACATATCTTGATCTCTTGATATACATACATTATTATTATCAATAAATTTACCTTTAACTGCAAATTGATTAACAATTCTTCTAAACTCGTAATTTTGTTTATCATATTCTTTTTTTATTAAACTTGGATCTCCTTCTCCTTCTTCATTAATTATTTCGTTAAATAACATATCATCTGGTTTGTTTGATGTTTCAATAATTAATTTATTATTATTACCAAATTTTACTGACATTGGAAGCGCATACATTTCCATTTTATTATATAATTTATATAAAATTATATATTGTCTTTCTTGTTATAAGATAATTGGAAAAATCTCTTTAATCACTCGTGCACACGCAAGTGCAACTTGCATATGTTCTTTTTGAGTTCCATTGCTTGATCGTAATTCTAAATAATGTATCCATGAACGTAGTGTTCCATTCATATACAAACGAGAAACCGTATTTCCTTCTGGTAATACACACCGAGCTTGTTCTTTTGCAATACCATTTGTTATTGCCCACGTATATGCTTCTTTGGCTGTATCAATTACTTTTTGTTGTTGGGCCTCCCATTCCCAAACTAATTTTTTGTCTTCTAATGAAGTAATATCTATACTATTTTGACGATTTTTAGTATCTTGTATACGTGCTTCACGAATGACAAAATTTAATTCCTTAACAGGATCTGCGTAACGCTGACTAAATTCTTGAAACGAAAAAGAACGATGACGAAGCATTTGTCGGGCAATATCACGTGTGGTTTCGATTTCTAAACATACACTGACCATTTCTAACGGCGACCAATGTTTATGATTAATCAAATAAGTAATAAGACGTTCAGAAGTTTCAACCGAAAACTGATTGGATGGATTGGATACACGAGCACAGAAGGCAACAAGGTCTTTCATGGTTGTAATGCCTTCTTGAATGAGTTCATCAGAAGGTTTACTATAGGAAACAAGTTCTACGTGCATTTTATTTTTATTTTATACTTACATACTTAAATAACTTATTGGTTACTTTTATTTATCTATAAATTTATCTATAAATAAAAGATATGCAAACGTGTATTGATATAAAATATAAATATAAAACACCTAAAAAATGTACTACCCATTTTCATAATACAGAAAATGTATTAGGAAAAGGTAGTTATGGAACAGCTTATGAAGCATGTTGTGAAAAAGATTGTATTTATGTTATGAAAGTGATTAATGATATCAATGGTAATCAACATATCGATAATGAAGTTAGAATACAAAACATTGCTGCTGCTAAAGACTATGCGCTTCCAGTCTATGAAACCCAAAAATGTACAACAGATCAACGTGAAGCATTTGTAATGGATCGTTTAGATGTGTCACTTTATAGTGATTTATTCTCGTTATCAGATGACCAGCTCCAACAAATGCGTCGTGTATACAGGGAAGTATGTGCTCCTTATATGGATCTAATTCCACATAATCATGAATATTATTCTTTTCTGTTAAGAGAATGGTGGTCTTCTATGGATCATTATACCCATACAAAACAGTTTACTAAATTTTATCTTCGGTTACGAGATGTATTTAGTTTGAATTTGAAAAATAAGTTTGACTATATGGAAGCCAAAATATTGGTTGATTCGCCTGCTGAAAAACGACGTAAATTAAAATGTATGCTCTTAGCATTGAATCTGTTAAATGGTCTCCATCAAATTGGTATCCATCATAATGATACTCATGGTGGTAATTTTATGAGAAAATCTGATAAAGAACAGTATATGATGATTGATTTTGGTATGGCAACGACTACAGCAACGACTACAGCAACGACTACAGCAACGACTACAGCAACGACTACTACTCCAGAAACACCAGTAGGACCTTCTACACCAGTAGCTCCAGAAACACCAGTAGGACCTTCTACACCAGTAGGTGAATTCAAGAGTCATAACCCAGATACCGATGTATTTAAAAAACGGTTGGTAGATTCTGTAAAAAATCGCAAATATTATGAGAATGAAGATGGTAACAATCCAACTTATCCAGTTTACGTAGACCTTGATTATTTAGTAGAAGCCTTTCCTGCTATTTTAGATATGGCAACCTTTGAGTATAATACATTTGATTTCTTACAAGAAGAACGAGATAAAGAACTTGATAAACTTGTACTTGTACAAACATTCTCTTTTTCTACTAAACAATTTAGATCACCTAAAAAATCACCTAAAAAATCACCTAAAAAATCACTTAAAAAATCACTTAAAAAATCACTTAAAAAATCACCTAAAAAATCATCTAAACAAAGTCAGAAACGTTCTAATCTAAAACAATCTAAAAAAAATGTTAAATAATCTAAAGATAACATAGTATCAACTACATTTTAACACTAATAATGTTATAGTAAAAACACTGTTGTCTCCTAAACTATAAAATTGATTCTAATTTTCATAAAATATATCAACCATAATTAGCATGAAAATGACTCAAAGTTTTTGTATGTACCCTAATTTACAAAAGTCACCTAGTATTTCCACAAATTTGTATATATTTGGAAACTCCATTGTTGAAAATAGTAACCCAAACGTAGCGCATAACGTAGTTCATAACGTAGCACATAACGTAGTTCATAAAGTAGAGTATAACGTAGTACTTGGAAAAATTGTAGGTAATAAACCACTTAAAAAATCCGTAACTTTTTTAGAACCACCTCAAGAACAATCTCAAGAACAACCTCATATCGATTTTACAGAATTAGATGCAAAAGTTGAAAAATTGCTTTCAAATATTAATATGATTAAAGGTGCAATTGCACTTTATTCCATGAATAATGATGAAGCTTCATACCTAAAATTAGTTAAATATATTAATTATATGACTGAATTACAACACCAATTTGATAATATTATTTGCAAATAAAATACGGCTAAGCTTTATCTCTTATTTATAATAAAAATATTATAAATACCTCATTAGAATCATACTTTTTTGTCTTCATAAAATTGATGAAAGACAATAAAGGCTGTTAAACCTATAAATACGTCCAAAGCTAGTACCTTCCATGCATATGATTTCTGTTGAAATGCAAGCAATGCAAATAATAAATATAAAAATCCGTGAACTGGACGAAGATCGTTCCACCATATTTTATCTCCAAATGTTTCTGGTCCTGTTTTTCTCATTCCAGTAAAATAAATAGTAAAAAATCCTAAAGAAATCATAACAGCAACACAAGCAAGTAAAAATACTATATTTTTATCACCATATTTTGCGATAAAAACAAGAGCTGTTCGTAAACCAATACATCCAATCAGAAACAATAATAAACGTTTTGTTTGCATGTTTACTTTATTTTTACTATAATATATATTAAATTTATAAAGTTACAAAAGTTTTATAAAAATTTAAATTATTTAAAAATGACATTAAAATAGTAACCTTTATTCAGGTTGAACTAAAAAATACATTTTAAAAAATAATTAAGTTTTATATTTTTTATATTTTTTACAAAAAATTTCAAAAATACACAGATTTTTTGTAAAAAATATAAAAATTTATAAATTTGTACAAAAAATATGTAAAAAGTATATAAAGAGACCAGCAATAGGTTAAAGTTAAAAATAAAAATGAAAAGTGTATTTATTGTAATAAAACTTTTGTAACTTTAAAAATATTTACAAAAGTTTTATAAATCAACACACACAATATTTGTGTGTGTTGGTAATTTTTATAGTCTAAACTTTTTTATAAAAATTTAAATTATTTAAAATGACATTAAAATAGTAACCTTTATTCAGGTTGATTTAAAAAATGATAAAGTTAAATAATAATGGTTATTTTTTTAATAAAATTTAATGAAAATTAGTGAAAAATTTTTTCATTTTTAATCAAAAATTATATAATTAATGAAAAAATTTTTCATTAATTTAAAAAGATATATTATAATAAAATGACCGACGTAATCTGTCAATTCTGTAATAGTAAATTAAGTTCAAAATATGTTTTAAAAAATCATTATAAAAGTAATAAAAAATGTTTAGCTTTAAGACAGTTAGAATTTAAAACAAATTTTATTTGTAAAGGATGTAAACATTCTTGTGTAGATAATCAAAAACTTTTAAATCATCATGAAGTGTGTAAAGTTTATCAAAATTTGTTGTTAAAAAATGAATATGACTTAAAATTAACAGATAAAGATAAAATTATTAATGAATTACGTGAAAATCATAAAAAAGAAATAATTGATCTTCAAACAAACCACTCAAAAGAAATTAAAACGCTCAAAGAGTTTAATGATAAAACGGTTAAAGACCTTCAAAACCAGCTTGACAAGATGTTTTCAACTATTGAAAAACTTGCTTCACAAGCAATTGATAAACCAAATACAAGTAACACAACGAGTGTAACCACCAATAACGTTCGAAACAATATTTTTTCTGACAAATACTTTCTTGAAAATATAAAGCCTGAAGATGTAAAGCACAAGTTTCATAATTATTTAACGGAACAAGTATTTTTTTCAGGTCAAAAAGGTATTGCACAACTTTGCACAGACCATATCATCAAAACAAAAGATAAAAAAGTATTACTAACATGTTCGGATGTAAGTCGCAAAAAGTTCAAGTATGTTGATGAACTTGGAAACGTAAAAGAAGACTATGAAGCACGTACATTTACCGAAAAAGTGTTTGAACCAATCAAAGAAGTGAGTCAACAGGTATATCAAAACATCATTGAAAATGTTCAAGATGAACAAGAGCAATTAGAAAATATAGAAAACGATCAACTTGTTGATTATGGGCGTAAATCATTGTTACATGATAAAACAATGAAAGCGATCGATTGTTTTGCACAAATTGTAAATATTGATAATCCAAATCATAATAGTGACTTTAAGAATGAATTGGCTATATTAAATAGGTAATGCAATATGTTTGAAAATACAATTATCTTTATAATTGGGTATGGTAGTGGGTTATTTACTATTATTTTTTTATTATTAATTAGATACTATTGGCTCAATTATGAAAATGAAAATGAAAATGAAAATGAAGATGAAGATATTCGAATACAATCACAATTAGATTTACAATCACAATTACCAATACAATTACCAATACAATCACAATTACAATCACAATTACCAATACAATCACAATTACAATCACCAATACAATCACAATCACAATCACAATCACAATCACAATCACAATCACAATCACAATCACAATCACAATTACCAATACAATCACAATTACCAATACAATCACGATTAGCTGAAGATGCAGTTGATGCGCTAATAATTCATATTATACCTCCAAATACATCGTTAGTAGATGAAACGTGTCTAGTATGTTTGGAAGAAATTACGATTAAACAAACTGTAGTGGAATGCACTACTTGTCATCGAGTTCTTGGGCATGCATCATGTTTGGAAAATTGGTTTCACCAAAAATTATCATGTCCTAATTGTAGACAGATTTTTATTGAATCTACCTAAAATACACACCGGCTATCCACTATTTTTTTAGTGTAGTTATTTGTTAATAGTAAACAGCCGTTTACGGCTTCGCCGTGCATATACATAGGTTGATTTTAAGACACTTAAAAACGGTGTTTTAGTCTGTTTCAAGTGCCACTCCGTCGCAAGGGGACCCGTCCCCTCTTTGGGGTAGGTGTAAAAAACATATTATATTATTTATAATTATAGTTATAATTATAAGTATGTCTACATTTGCGTCATTACCGTTATCATTACCTATTGATATTATAAATTATATTTTGTCATTTAATCACAATAACGATGAACTTTATTTTTCCCATTTCAAATCAAATGGAGAAACTTATTACAAGATAAATTGGAATGCAGACTTTTTAACAGAATTAAATGCACTTCAACATGTACGTTTTATTTATCCATTATATAGTTCATCTGTTACACTTGTAAATAATAGAGCATTATATACGCAAGCAAAACAGTATTACTACATCTTTTTTGCGAAAAAGCGGTAACATACGCACGGGCTCGTCTATTAAATGACATTTTACTAATTATTAGTCTAAATGTGTTTTTGGTGATGGTTTTTTTAAACAGTATCAACCCACCCCCATGCAATAATACTAATACGTCCTGAATCATCTTTAGTACGTTCTTCTTCTGTTAACTGTGTAATACCATGACGCCATTCAGAATTAAAAGCTGAACAAAATCCATAAGTTACACCATTATCTAAAGGTAATTCCATTGTTGTTCGTGTAGTTGCATTTTCAAAAAATGCACTTCTTGTTCGGCCGAACGATACTCCAATGGTTACATTTTGCGTTTTTGCTTTAGCAGGATCAATTGCAGCTGCATCAAAATGCAAAGGTTTCCAGTCACTACCATCCCTGTACCAATTAAATCGCGTTGCTTTGATATCGATACCAAAATAGTTTTTAAATGTTTCAATCACAGTCGCAAATGTGGGGCATTTTTCTTTCCAACCTTTATATTTTTTACTTTGATCATCGGCAATTAAGTGACTGTCTCCATGCCATAATTTCCACAAGTCATTATCTTCGCTATTAATTTCTTTTAATAATTTTTCATACATTTCATTCTCATTATGAGCGAACAAGTTGTTGACAATAAATAAATCACGTGATTTATATACATGAGGGTAGACACACGCCATATTACTTCCATCCGCGTACATGATACGAGTATCAGCCTGTTTATGTGAAGGAATAAAGCTTTCTGTATTTTTCTTGTTTTTTATACCATTTTGACGACGAGGTGGTGAATTTTGTTTATTTTTGTTTTGCGTTTGAAGTGTCAATAACTCTCTTTTAAAAGGTTGAAAGCGGTGTTGATGTGATTTCTCACAAGAATCTCCATTACGACATGTACCATTCATAAAGAAATAGAAACAAACATTATTTTCATGAATATATTCACAATCTGTACCTTTTGAACAGTTACCAGTTTTTACAAAATGTTTACAAACTTTTTGGGACATTCTTTTCTTTTCTTTTTCATCTTATACATGTCTTTAATTTGTATTTTCGATATATTTTTATAAAATTGAAATTTTACAAATATTTGCATCACAGATCACAAAATGTCGTCCATTGAATTGATTTACAATTTTAATTCATATGAACCTTTTTACTATGTAAAAGGTTACAATTTTCGTACAAAATTTATTAAAAATCCTCGAACTGACTTTCATGATAAAAAAATTCCATTTGAAACATTATCAGATTATTACCTTGATAAAAAAAGGTTTGAAACAGACTTAAAAAATGCATTACGTTTTTATTCGTTTCAAAATAAGGAAGACTTGGAACGTTATATTTTTCAATATCATATCCCAAAAAATTTCCCAAATGTATTTGATAACTATTATGAAAATAAGTATGCAATGACACGTTCAGAGTTATTAGATTTGGTAAAAGTTCGTAGTGAAAAAGAAATTAGTGATGATAACAAGTTTGAAATAGACTTTCTTAACAAAATGAACGATCCTATTTTACAATTTATTAGTCGCAAAAAAACGTGCTTTACAAAAGTAAAAAATATTAATAATACTGATGCATTTCATTGGAGTATTACGAGTGCAATTGGTAATACGATATTAGGCGGTATGTTGGCTCGTTTAGTTTATGAATATATTGAATGTTATAGTCGTCGTATTGATGAAAATGGTCTTTCAGTTTATGACTTGGATAATATTAAAGATAAAATTATTGATTTTAAAGAGTTTTTGTTAGAATTTCCGTTTGAAATGAGTCAAACTGTTGCATCTTTATGGGAACGATACATGTGAATATTGGATACAATTTAATTAAACATTTACATTTATCATAAAAATATGATAAATAAGTACTACGATATAACTTTTTATATAACTTTTTATATAACTTTTGATATAACTTTCTTTTACTTATAAATAAATGAAATATATAGTTCCATCATTTGATTTTTATCGTTATAAACAACTAAAAAGAGAAGAAAAATTGAAAGAATATTGTGGTGTTTTTGTTACAAATAGACTTACAAATGTGTATAGAGCCGATCTTGTTGAAGACAAATCTATATCAAATTCTGATACACTACATAGACATACATGTGAAATAAAAAGTGGTATAAATTACTTTGCAATACGTTGGCATACACATCCAAATAAATTTTACCCGTCTATCCAAGATTTATTTTCTTTGTATAAAAATCCACTACGTTACGTTGAAGTTATCTATACTAGAGAAGGAATATGGGTTATTAAAAAAGATGCAGATTTTAGACTTAAAGATATTACAAAAGAAGAATACCAGCGTTATTATGAATACGAAAAAATATTATATATACTTTCTCATGAAAAATTTAAATCGCATACTTTACACAATTGTTATGATCAAGTCATAGAACCAAATGGTGGTAGATATGCGACACCGCTAGCTTTATTTTTTATCAATCATCAGTATAAAGACATGATTGAGAATATGTTTGAATTAAAAATTGAATTTTATAAAGAAAATCAAGTTAAACCAGAACAAGTTAAACCAGAACAAGTCAAACCAGAACAAGTCATAGAAATCGATTGTGATCTTGATCAAAACCATCCATTATTAACTACTGGAATGCCAATAAAATTAGATAAAACATTAACCATTATGGGAGATACAAATTTATATCCTTTTTTATTGAAATATTATAGTGATGAATATGTTATAGAAAACTTGGATTATTCTTTTTTAATTGAAAATAATGAAGACAAGGAAAATCAACCACCTTTTGAAAATTTACCGAAAAAATCAAAATATGAACACAAATTGAGATCGACACGTAGGTCTAAATCCCGTAAACATAGATCAAACCAACGAACCCGTAAAAATAGATCTAAATCTCGTAAAAATAGGTCAATCATACGTAATGGGGATGAACCCCGTAAAAATAGGTCAATCATACGTAATGGGGCGGAATCCCGTAGTAGAGTAAAAAACAGCAAAAGAAGATAAAAATGAGTCTGGATCATTCCATTCATAGTTTTCATCTAATGATAAAAATTCATGTACGATTTTAGTTTTACATACATTTGTATTACCATTTGCATTACAAAATTTTTTAATAATTCTGTAATCTTGCCCAATCAAAAGTTTTTGCAAAAAAATAGTTGCATTTACATTTATTATAGTTGGTGGTGGTGGTTCTTTACCGCCATCGGAAATACGGATATACAATTTCGGTGATTGTGCTGGTAATAAAGCATAACCAAATTGTTTTTTTTCTGGAATACATTCACTACCCATCGATATACCATAGGTACAATTTTTTCCTATAAAAGAATCAATTCTTCGAAAATAAGGTAATAAATCAGACCCAGAATAATGCTGAATTAAATCATCTGGGTAAACTTCTGGGTCATTAAGTGGATGATTTGAAAAATATCCAAATACAGCTTCAGCATGTTCGACATATTCACTGCTCGTTGTTTGTACATACCAAATAATAGGATGGCCACGAACAAGATGATATTTAATCCATTTAAAGTAATTACTTTGACCTTTACTTTTTTTGTAACTTGTAAATGGGATGCCCAAATGTTTGAGTGTTTTTTCAATATTATCTGGTATAATTTCGTATCCAATGATAGAATCTCCGAAAAACGTTGCATCACCAGGATAAGGTGATGCTTTCCTTATTACTGCTTGGCTATAATAATTACCTAATGACATCGCTGCTTGTTGAATAGCTACTTCAGCGCAATATGCTCCATTATGCCACCATTGATAACGAGCAAATACAGGCAAGCTTATAGAATATAAACGTAAAGCTCTACATTGCATCAAACATTCTTGAGGCTTTTTTGGTGGAATAAATGGTAAATAAGGTTTTTGCCTGCCATAATGAAATGAAATTGGTACAATTTGATGATTAACTTTTTTAGAATTAGAATTAACTTTGGAATTAACATTGGAATTAACCTTGGAATTAACTTTATAATTATAATTATGCATAAGTGTATAATCAACATCATTAGACAAAACCGATAAAATACGAACTGCGTAAGACAAAAAATAACCTGTAAATCCCAAAACAACTTTATTGGTTGGAAACAATGGTAAAGGTTCATCTGTTGACATGAATTCATTTTTACCGATACTATCACCATATCCAACAGACATTTTTCGGTTATAGTATGAAATCCAAAATTTCCGAAATTCTACTGGAGAAAGTACATCTTTTGTATCATTTGAAATAGCAAAAATAACACCAGAGTTACCTGTACCTGATCGAATTAGATTGCGTGGATATGTATGTTGTCGATTTAATGCATCATTTAATATTACTTCTATTGCGTTAATATCTTCAGTATTTTTCCATTTATGGGTAGTTAAAAATCCGATACAAACATCACTTAGCCCCTGTACTTCAATTACAATTTCAAAAAAAGAAGATGAAAGCCAAAACATATTTGGTTGGTTAAATTGTTCATAATTTGCCGCAACGGAAAATACACCTGGTAAAGGTAAGATGCCTCTACCAATAACTATCTTTTTATAAAAAATTGGCATATCCCATGAAGAAAACGAAACATAACGAATGTAATATTTACCTATACGAGGCATAATCCACTTTGTTTCAGCTTCAAGTGCATCATTACGATAAGATAAAATCATATTACGATAGACTTGATTACCAAATCCGATTGTAATTTCTCCATTTATCCAATTGATCCAATAATTACGATATTCATATTCAGACAGAATTTGCCCATGATAAATCGGTGCAATAAAGTTAAAGTCTCCAGAACCATCATGCATGTCATAAATTTCGATTTCATTATTTCCTTTTGCACCAAAGATGATTTCGATACCTTTTTTCATACTACGCGTAGGACTAAATAAAACTCTTGCATCATTACGACCTTTTATGGATCCAACCCACGAAAAATCTTCAACTCCATTTACGATATCATTCGTTATTTGCGTGAATGTATTGTATTTACCATAACTAGGATAGACTGTTTTAGATGAAACAAAAAATGAAACCAGAACAAAAATATGAATTAATAAACGTAACCAATTGAATATCATTTATTTTATATAAATAAAGATGATTGATTTTGTAATGTTATTTTTTATTTTGCTAGTTATCTTGACATATAAATTTAGAAACAATAATAGTGATTTTTTTATCAATAGAAAAAAACGATTAAATCCAATTTATGAAATTGATCCAACGTATGAAATGGTGTAAATTTAAATTTATAAATTTAATTATAAATTATACAATAAATAAATAATAAATAAATGTCAGATGAAGAAGTTATTTTTACAGCAAGTGATAGTGGAAAACACTATCTAGTTACTGAAAAAAATTTAGGAAAAGGATCTTTTGGTGCAGTTTATGAAGGATATGAAATAGAATTTATGGATAAAGACGAAAAAAAATATAAAAAATTACCTACAAAGTATGCTATCAAACAACTATTACTTAAACAACCTCCTAATTTTGAAAGATTATCATCAGTAGAAAAAGAAAATGTTCTATCTGATATGATAAGTATGTATAAAAATGAAATAAAATTGTATAATAAATTATCTAAAAGTCCTCATTGTTATCCTGGTATTGTTTGTATTTATGATTATTACTATAACGATTTCAACAAGTCGTTTTTTATTGTAATGGAATACATTGATGGAAAAACGTTATCAGAATCGCATATAGACATAGATAAGATTGAGGTTTTTATGAAAGAAATGATTACTATTTTACAATATATCCATTCTAAGGGTATTTTACACCGTGATATTAAACCTGATAATATTATGATTACCAAAGATGGTCAATTGAAACTAATTGATCTAGGGTTTGGTTGCGGGATGACATCAGAACATGATATAATTCGTTGTCGTGAAGTAAAAAACGCTGGAACAGTATCTTATATGGATCCATATTTATTTTTGAATCCTTCTTATAAAGTTAATGGACTTTCTGATATTTATTCTCTTGGTATGACATTTTTAGAGATACTAACAGATGAATCATCTTTACCGATTTATTTAGTTAATAAAACTAAAGAAGAAGAATATACAAAAGTTAAGGAAAAAATAAAAAAATTGTCTTTATCTAAACCTTATAAAATTGCACTTTTTAATATGTTAAATCCATATCCTGATCGACCTACATCAGAACAACTTTTAAATTATTTGGATGATTTCTCAAAACCTTTACAAGTAACAAAGATAGAAATAGTATCTAATAGTGATGTTATTGCACTAGCAAAAAGTTTAAAAATTGATGATATTCAAGAAAATAGTCTTGAAGATGAAATACTCATTCATCATGATTTATATTATATAGAAAAAGCTATCGATAGAATGGGATTAAATAAAGATGACTTAGTTGACGAATTAAAAAAAGTTGACTTAGATGTGTCAAAAGATATTGATAAAGAAGATTTAGTCAAAATACGGATTATTTGAAAAAGAAATAAATAGCTTTAAATTTTTATAGTAAACCATAAAAATTGCATCTAGCGGAAATCGAATCCGCGTCCTCACTTTGGAAGAGTGAGATAATAGCCACTATACGATAGATGCTACATATATTACCATTTCTTTAAATCACTTTACGACATTTTTGCTAACTAACTTGAACCAAACATCTCTCTATTTTTTATAATAATTATTTATTATAAATTTAAATTTATACTCATTATTTTTAAACGCCGGCGTGAGGGGCCGGGACCCCTCTGCGGAACCGCGCTACATATAAACATTAATATCGTTAATTTCTACATTAACTTCAAATGATTTTTCTTGAAAAGACACACTAAATGTCTTTTGGTCAGCATTGCAATTACTAAACCAACATCCCCCAATCAGTAATGCCATTTTAGCTTGTTCCAAATACGTCGTCAATTGATGAATAGATTGCTTCAATTCAGTTTGTTTCGTTTGCAACCAATTCAATTTGTCACCCAAAATGCTCTTGTATTCACTATGAATACCAAGCATTAACCATTCTGATAAAGTCAATTTTGCCACAGGTCCATCTAATTTTGCCAACAATTTCTCGTTGATAGTAGGAACCGACGAACATTTGGAAATCTTTACTTGTAATTCAGGTGCAATATAAAAATCGCGAACAGCATCTGGGTCGGGTTTTTTACGTTCAAAAGTTGATTTTTCTTTTTCTTCATCATCGTCTTTTTCCACTACACTATTTTGAATCATTTTTTTAATATATTTCATTTGAGACTTTAATGAATTTAATTGTACATGAGATGTGCAAAAATCATCATCAGTAAATACAACCTTTGCAAATTTACGATTCACTACCGGCAGATTTTTCAAATTCAACACATATACTTTATTTTCATCATAGATGTCAATCTCCGAAAACAAATATGTGTTTTTCAATACTTCAAATGTTTCTGCTGAAAAAGAAACAGCAATAGTATCCATATTTTTAATTCCATCTTTTACAATAGTAAAATTACGAAACGATGTAACAGGTTTCATTTCTTCAGTTTGTTTATTCTTTTCATGACCAACTACTTGACAGCAAATGGAAATATTTGCACGAGATTGATGATAAACTAAATGAAAGCTCGATCCTAATTCTCGATTTGGAATAAATTCAATTTCATCATCTTTAATTTCTTTCGAAATACGGTTATAATTAACGGATGGATGATAGGCGTAATAACGTGATTTATTATCTCCTTGAAGAATTTGTAACAAGTCCACAATCGTAAATGCATTGTCATCGATTTTAAAATTAATATCAACGCCTTCTTTAAAGGCAAAATTGGTTGGATCAGTTACACAATTCGTAATATGTTCAAATAATCGAGATTTATCTTGTTTGGAAAAACAAACTGAGTATTGTTTGGTGATATAAACATCACCTAGAACATTCACACATTTTTCCATGATATCTGGTTGTTTGGTTTGCAACGCGTACAACATTGTCAAATAAACGTCATTTGCAACTACTTCTTCATTAAACGATTGTGTTGAATCAACTTTCCAAACTTGGTCTACATGAATGGGAATTCGAAAGATACCAAGACTTTCAGCAGTAGGCATCTTTGATACAAATGTTCCATTATCAATATAAATAATGGGTAAACCACTTTCGATAGTCTTCATCTTGGATACTTTATTTTTCATGTAACTGTCAAACGATACATCATACGACTCAAAATTTTCATTAAAAATAGAAACACCGTTAGATAATTCAGCCAAACGAGACAAAAAAATGCGATCGCAATAATATTGGTATTCAACGATAATCAATGGAATATCTTTCATATCTTCAAATGCTTTTTCGCATTCCTGAATGTTCCAACTATTTTCACCACCATCCGTTAGAAAAAAAACTTGAGGTTGCTCAACGTAGGTTTCAGCTAACTTTTTAGCCAATTTAATAGGTTCAACAAAACCAGTTAGACCAACCGTTTTAAGATAACGGTCAATAGCATTATTAATATTAGATAAATCTTTCAAATCATTAATCGAAATATGTTCAAAAATGGTACCGAATTGACCTTTACCAGAAAACCAAATCAATGTCATGTAATCATTTTCACGAATAGCAGTAGGAATTTTATTCTTTAATTGGCGACGAATATCGGGTAACTCTCCAAACATTGAACCTGACACATCGATGCAAAAAATTCGATGAGCAGAATCAATAATAGGTTGCTGAATTGTTTCAGATTGTTCAAATTGGATTTTAGATAACATACTTGTAGTTCTTAGTTTTTTGTCTTAGTATACTGTTGAGTATTTTCTTTTTAGGTAATTTAACTTTATAAAAACAATTTTATAAAATATAAAATGGGTGTGAATAACTCTAGAAATAGTACAATTACATTTGATTGTAACCATCTAAATAAAGTTCTCCCATTATTACTGGATATTATAGACTCAAACTCGCATAACGTTGTTGTTATTAAAGAACTCTTATGTAAAATTTTTAAAAATAAAACTGATGCTATTTATCTTGTAGATTTATTAGAAATACTTCCATCAAAATATAAGAATTTAATACAAATTGGAAAGGGTTCATATGGTATAATTTATAATGATGTTGATACAAATGATGTACTAAAAGTCACTACCGATAAGATTAATTATATTGATACAGGGACACGTCTTATTGTTTCTGATAAAAATAAATATCTTTCAGCTTTTATAGAAGAAAATTTAACGAGTGTTTTATTATATTATTTCCATGCAGCAATGATTACTTTTGATAGATTTTTTCCACAACCTTTTCCGGAAATTAAAAAGCTATACAAAGATATCACGGACGATAACAAACTTTGTCTTGTATCTGTTATGGAAAAATTAGAGATGAATGGAGTTAGATTTTTCAAAGAAATTCAAAACAGTGTGATTGTACTAAAAGTTCTTATACAAATTACATATTATTTATTATGTCTTCAAAAAGCTATTCATTTTACACATGGTGATTTTCACCCTGGTAATATTATGTTTAAAATGATAGAAGAAAATGAAAATAAAAATATCATTGAATTGTATGACGAAACTATTTCAAGTGATTATCGTCCTTATATTATTGATTTGGGTATGGCTTGCGCAGATTTAACAAAATGTTGTGAGTTACCAAACATAATAATACATACTGATCGATATAAAGATGATAAACGATGTTTAAATAAATCACAAGATTTACGTTTATTATTTGCTGCATTACATTTTCAACCTTATCCAAGTTTACCAAAACCTCTTAAAACATATTTAAGTAAATTATTTGATCCTATTGAACGTTTTGAAGAGCCATATGATACAAAGGTTTTCATAGATGTTTTCGAAGAATCTTATGATAATAGAGCTCACGCTTTTTACGAAGAAGTTAGTGATATTGATGATCCAAGATTTTATCCAGAAATTGTAATTCTAGAATTGTATGATATTTATAAAAGCTATAAATAATCAACAGTCTTTTCGAAAAAAGCCTGCTCCCTTCGGGAGCGTCAGCCCCGCTGACTTACCCCAAAACAGCTAAAAACATTGTGTAGTGATAAATATATTTCACATGCTATCCACTATTTTTTAATAATGTTATTTGTTAATATTTTAAACTGGTTTAAGACTAAAAACATCCGTTTACGGCTCCGCCCGCGCCGAGCAAAGCTCGGTGGTCTGTTTTGGGGTACGGCCTTTTGTGAAAAGGCTGTGATATATTTATATATCGTCGTAATCATCATGATCATGTTCATCATATTCAATTTGATCGTAAATGATTTCAACAAATTTATCATAATTATATTGATTCCAAGCTAGTCCTTCTTTTGTTTCACTTGTTATAAACGTCCAAGGTGAATCGTGATAATAATCAACGTGTAATACATAATTACAAAAATTGCGCAAAACAAAATGAGACATGAATGTTTGTTTTGTAAAAAATGGAATATGATAATCATCGCAATAGTCTTCACATTCTTTACAGAAAAGATGTTTACGAAAAGTTTCATCTTCTGGAAATTTTTGTTCGATGTACAAAACGCGTTCTACTGTACTATCTTTGTCATCGATATCTTTAAAGGTGAGATCAGAGGAGATTTTTTCAGTATTAATCCAATCGTTTCCACACATTGGACAAATAAGTAATAATAAACGAGTTGTATGGCTTGTTTTTTTTAAAAAGTTTGTAATGATTTTATTTTTATTTTTTGTTAAACAACGATATTCTAAAAGATCACGTGGTGTCAAAAAATAAAATAAAACTAGTTCTAGGTCATTAATTAAATTCATAAATACTCTTTTTTAACTCTTTTTTAAGTCTTTGTTACCCATTTATATATAATTACAATTTTTATAAGTTACTATTATAAAAATAAGCAAGGTTAATTAACTTAGAATTAACTTAGAATTAACTTAGGCTAAATTAACTTTACAAGCATTGCCTTTTATACAGTATGTCTTGTTGATACCAGACATTTCGCAAAACAAATGTATAAGAACACCGGCTATAAAGAAACCGATTAAAACGCTCTTCCAATGTTCAAATGTTTTTGCTTTTTCACCCATTGAAATATAGGATACAATGAATCCAAAGATGACATTTAATACACCTAATATACATGCTTCTAACAATAAATTAACGAGATTCATTGTTTTATTTATATAAAATTAAAAAATTTAATTTTATAACTTTAGCGTTAACAACCTGATAATGTATAATTAAATACTTCATCAATACTTAAGTTTTCTGTGTGGTGATTATCTTCTTTTAGCAATTCCATTAGAAATAATCGTAAAATATCTCTATGTTTTGATGTACAATTAGATAATATAAAATACATGTTTACACTTTTTGATTCATTTGTAAATGACGTAAATCGAAATGAATCACTAATATCATTCCAACGTTCGTTTGTTATATGATCAATATTGTTACGTAACCAGCATAATAATGTACCTATTGCATGTTTATTAACTTTAACTACTTCTTCGTATTCGTCTAACTCTTCTGATTGTATATCAAGCGCTTTAAACATTTCAAATAATAATGGATAATGAATATTATATTTCATAGTTTGTTTACTAATAATCTTTTTCTTTAAAACCACTTTTTTAGTACAAAACGCGAGTGTCTACGTTAGTATCTACGTTAGTCTCTTAACGTGACTCTTTACCATATCTTTAATCGTCCAAAATTCTTTTTCAATACTATTATCAGTTATATTGTATAATTTTTTTAAATTTTCATCACAGAAAAATATACTAGATTTATAAGGATGTTGAAGACTTTTTTCTTTAATATAATCATAAATATGGAAAGATACACGAGTAATACTAATAGGTTTAGATAGAGTCCATGTTTCATTATCAGAATTTAGCTCTTTTATAGGTCCATTATTTGATAAAAAATTTTCTAATGTTGTATTGAATGTGTATTTATCCATTTTTATTATTTTCATTTTATTAAATGTTTATTTCAATTTTACACCGCTTTCTATACCAAAAATACACTTAAGAAATTGGCTAATAATTGTTAATATTTTTAAACTGGTTTATTTTTATTATAAATGAGGGTAACTTAAAACGCCGGAAGAGCTATTATTTTGATGGATACTTATTACCATCTGAACCTATAATTGTAAATCCTGCTGGATATAAAGTTGTTTTTCTACCTCCACTATCAGGTCCATTAACATTACATTCCTTATAACTATCATTATCTACATTTTCATCTTTATTTACATAGAATTTAGGTACAACGCAATTGAATCTATTTGTAATACCTGCGCAAGCATCATCATGTGAACAATACGAGTTTGCAGTCTTAGCGTCTGGTCCAAACATATGTTTACATACTTCATTACCTTTACCTTCATATGTCCATTTACCTGTATCAAAACACCAATTAGTATAATCATAATCACTATCGCCTCCTTTTACAGAAAAAGTATGTTCTTTTGGCGTTTTACCATCAGCAGAATATAATTTTAAACTACAATCGCCATTACCTGGTCCTCGTCCTGGTAAACACTCTTTACAATCGGTAGCTGGATCCCATCCATCTTCACACAAGCAATTTGTTGTTGTATCGAAATCATTAACTTTTCCACGGTTACAATTAGCATCTGTATATTTTTGTCGACAATAAGGCATTAAAAATCCATGATTGCACACACAATTTTCTGATTTTTCATCTTTTTTACCATTAGGACTGCAATAATCACACGTTCCATTTGCATTTTTAATACCATATATATCATCTTTTTTGCAATCATAATCACTCATTTCGCAATTTTTGCCAATGTATTGTTTACTTTTTCCAGTTGCCGGACTAATATAACTGTTACAAACACATTTACCGTCATTTCCAACAATACCTTGATTATTACATAGTTCATCATTGTATTCACAGTTAGGACCTACTTTTTTAACCAATTTTCCATCTTGAGCTTTGCTTTCGTAAGATGGGCATTCACAAACATCATTTACACAGATTCGTGGAGCTTTACAAGCATTTTCACCATAACATGTTTCGACTTTACGATCAGGGTCAACACATTCACCATTTATGTTACAAACTTGGTTGTTGCAATCAGCATTAGATGTACACTTTTTCTTACGAAACACAGTAAAGTATAAAATAACTCCAATGATACCAAGAATAATAACAACAATGAGAACTACAATCCACCAATTAATACCACTGTCTGGTTCATAATAAGGTGATTCTACGTTAGATCCAAGGTTAGATTCTACGTTAGAATACACGTTAGATTCTACGTTAGATCCCGCGTTAGACCCTGTATTAGACTCCAAATTTAGACTAGCTTCAGGTAATAATGTGCTAGACTCTGAACTCATTTTATTAAAATAATAATAAATAATTAATAGTATAAAATAAATAATGGGTGCTTCAAAATCAAAGAATGTAGCTGATGCAATTACAAATGTATCCAATTATGTAGAAAATAAAACAGAAGCAAACGCTAGTCAAGTTAGTAAAATACAAAATAAAATTCTTTTTGAAAACTGTGATGTACAAGGTAATGTCAATGCAAATACAGTTGCTAAAGTCGCCCAAAGTAGTTCTCAAATTGTTACTGCCATGCAAAATGCCAATATAGAAAATGACATTCAACAAAAAATGCTACAAGAAGCTGTATCTGCTGTCGGTTCATTAGGTTTAGGATATGCTGATGCCAGTAATAGCTCTTCCATGTTTGTGAATGCTTCAACTGAAGTGATTAATGCAATGACAGCTGGTGTATCTCAGTATAGTTCAATTGATAATACATTTCATTGTGAAAATTCAACGCTGCATGGTGATGTCAATATTGATTTTAGTTCAGAAGGCGATTTCTTATCTCAACAAACATTAAATAACCAACAAACTGCTTCCATTATTAATAAAGTTTCGCAAACAGCTGAACAAAAAGCAAAAGCAGAAGTAGCCGGATTAGCAAGTTTTTTAGTAGCATTAGCATTGGTGATATTGGCACTTGGCTATTCTGTATCAAAAAGCGCTACAAGTGTATTGAATACATTTCCTGTTATTCTTCTTATTATTGTGTTATTTTTTGCTTGTTCGTTTTTATATAAATGGCCTCCTTATTTTAATGATTATAAAGACTGTATTCCTGGAGGAACTAATTGCGGAAGTGCAAGTTGTAGTGAATTGAAAGAAACACGTACATCTTTATCAGAACCTCCATTGCGTTATATTTACCCATTACTTCCGTCCGATTTTTCTAAATCTGGGGCAAATTTGTTACAGATTGTTATTTCTAGCGTTGGAGGTGGAAATATTGCTATAAATGGTGGATATAATAAAGCAACTTATTTAAACCTTGAAAATTTAATTAAAAATTATCAACAATATGCAATTGATACAGGAATTGATCTCCCACCCAATCCGTTAAAACTTGTTTATTCAGAAGATGGTTTACAATATAAAATTCCTATACAATATCTTAAAGGTGTTGAGGGGAGAGATGCTGCAATTTGTACACCTGGTGCGTTTATGAAACATGTTAAAGGAAAACCTGGAGACTTTAATAAATGTCCACGAGAGTCAACACTTATGGAAACAGTAGGTGAGTTTGTTATTGCTGATAATTTGATCATGGCAAATTTAAATGATAAAGAATGGGAAGAATATTTAAGTTTTGATGATGACAGCCATCGACGTGCTAAATTTGCCCGTTTCATGTTGGTAGATATGTTAAACTTGCCATTATCCATTTATATAGATAGTGATGAATTTGTAAAATGCAAGAACAAAAATGGTGATAATGTTATTGGATTAGCAAAAAATGTAGCATCTAATTATGACAATTATTGTTATCAATTGAAAATTGGTGATGTATATGATTTTCGTAATGCGTTACCAGAATCTAAAGGCGGTGAATTAATTGGAATGACAGGTTTTTGTAACGACCAAATGTATAAATTTTCATCGTTTATGAGAGGTTGGGGATGGTTAATTATTGGAATTATTTTATTGTTGGTTATTGTAATGATGTGGTGGCGTTCACGGTCACAAAATGGTGATGTTAGAGTCAACTAAAAGAGTCAACTAAAACATGTGATTTTATTATTTTTTATAAATAATAAATATGAATGACAACAAAAACCAATTTTGATAAAAGTTTTTCATATGGTGTATTTTATCCAATTGTTAATATTGGATGGTCTGGTCCAAATGTTGTACAATTTAAAAATAATATAGAAATTACAAGTATTGAAGGTACCTATAAAGACGGGAAAATGTCTACACAAGGATGTGTATGCCCTGAAAGTAATAAAACTAAATGTGTATATGAAAAACTACCTACCAATAAGTTTTATATTGATACAGATACAAATATCGATGTAAAAAAAGAAAGCTGTACTAATAAATATTCTCCAGGAAGTGGTGATACATATAGTACATCAAATTGTATATATACATGTAAAGGTAAAGCCTGGTCTGGTGAATTTTCATCGCAATTATCGACAGTTATCGATTCTTCTATTCAAGGTCAATGTGTAAAAACAAGTGTAGATCCAACCTCTTATTTCACCAATTTTTCAATTAATAATGATTTATTAGGTGTACAAGACAATGGCTGGAAACTTGATTTTGATATTTCTAATCCAAATAAAGGTTCTATTTTTGCACGTTTTTATGCAAATGTATTTCAAAATGAAATCACAGAAAATTCATTAATCTATTTACCGAATATTGTAACTAATATTTCTAAAAATATAGGAGCAACCAAAACACCTTTACCATTAGCTGTTCAGAATTATGTAAGCAATACAAGCATTATTTACATGATATCCAATATTTTCTACCACCAAATCTATCAAACAGGACCATTTAAAGCTGATAATAGAAATGACTTTTTATTTAACTGTAATCGATTAACCAATTTATCAAACTATAAAGATGATTTATGTAATATTCTTGATACTATTTTTTATGATCAAAAAAGTAAACTAGATATGATTAAAAAAACGTTACTTTTTCCTGAAGCATATCAAGACCCGAGTAATGGTGATTGTTATCTTACTGTTTATTTATCATTTGATCAAATAGATGAATATGGTACCTTTCAAGATCCTGATACGTTTTTTAGATTGATACTTTCCAATTTTTTTCGAGATCGTGAAGGTATAAATAATAATACAAAATTGCCTTTATCTGACCCTGAATTTGAATCGATTAATAACTTTTTATACCCAAATGAGTCCATCTTTCTTTCTAGTACAAATAATACATTATCCATACTAAAAAAACCAGTTACAGATCCAAACAACAATAAACTTGTACCTTTTTTTCAATATAATCAATTAGATGATCGCCCTTATTATGAATTTTTTGTAGCAGCACCTATTACTGTTAAGGTCACAAAATGGTCTGTCATGACACTTGCTTATTTTGAAAGTCAACTTGGTGGAAAAATGAATTATACAAATTCTATGATCAACAAGATTATACAAGAAACAGGAACCATTCCGTTTTCGTATTATCAAAGCAATCGAACAAAAGATAATATTGAAACGTATTGCATGTCAAATTATTCCTTTGAAAATATTCAACCATCCAACACGACACTTTCACAATTTGTTGTTACAAGTGCATCTCCTGACTGTCTTTGTTACAATAGTTTTGTAGCACCAGCTGGTAGTCAGAAACAAGGTACAGCCGAAGCGCTTTGTTTTAATAAAAAATGTAATGATCGTCCAGAAGTACTCACATTATTAGGTATTAATAATAACACTTGTAATGATATAGAAGTATGTAGTACCGTACAAGATTGGGTTTATAGTAAAAATGATGGAACAATTTTACCTGGTAAAGATTCCGATTTCGATAAAGATAAATTTGAAAAAAATTGTGGTGTCGTCAAACCAGATACGTTAAGTTTATTTAACACCAATGTGCTTGTGATTGGTATTTTTTATACAGTAATAATGACTGGGTTAGCATTCTTAATTACAAAAAATAAAAACTATGAAAGCTTTACAATGTTTTGTATATGCTTAATTGTTTTTAGTGGTTTTGGATATCTTACCTATTATTTATCGAGATTTTTACTAGGCAAATACATTTGTGAAGGTAAAGAGAAAAAATGTGTTAGTGCTGGTGCATTTAATGAAAGAAAAGTTATTCATATTCCAGAAGAATTTTGTTACCATGATGAAACCATCACAGATATTAATTGTGATTGCCAAACAAATAGTGATTGCGGGGAAAATTGTAAATGTAATGGGGGAATATGTTTACCCAAAGATAGAGAAAAACCAAATCCAAATATTACGTATACTACACATATTCGTAAATTTTTGATTATTTCTGCACTTATTATGAGTATTGCATTACCTGTTGCATTTGTTTATGCATCAAAAGATTATCATTGGCATATTAATAAATATTTGTATATTACATTGGTTATTTTATTGTCTATTATACCGATTATTTATGAAATGCTAGAAAGTTTTAAAAAGGTTGAAGTCAAAACCTACCCAAATTTATGTTAACCAAAGTTAAGCTTATTTATAATAATTTTTTATTATAAAAATGTATTCTTATTAAATAAATATGACAACAGAATTAGTTACAGCCTATTCAGCTACTGCTATTTCTGTATCAGGAAGATTTATTTTTATGTATTTATTATATACAAAAAAATCTACAAATCCATATTCTTTGATATTTTCTATTATAAATATGATTTCATCATCGTTATGGATTTCTTATAGTCAAATGAAATCAGATATGCCATTATTAATAAGAGGTTCATCTGATCTATTATTATTTACAATTTCTAGTATATATATATCATACATAATAGATTGAAAATGAATAAAGTACAACCCGATGATGATAATAATTAATATTTACAAAGTAAATTTAGAAGGCGATTGCCAAATGTTCGCGTACATTTTTAAATGTATAATTATAAAAATCGCTAACGGTTTTGTCTTCAAAAATAAACGTTAGTTTTTTCAGATACGTGTTCTTAATACGGGATAATAAATAGGTGTTTTGTTTAATCAAATCAAATAACTGAATAGGTTTTCCGTTGGTAATGGAACATTGTACATAATCGTCCAATGTATTCATATTGTTAACCCAAATATTTTTAGGAGATAACCAATTGTATACTTTACTATCAGAATTGCTATTAATGTAAACATTTTTGTGAATGCTACATAAAAACATGAATTGTTTGTAGTTAAATGGAGACTTATATTTCCAAATTTCGCGAATGGTTACACGACTTCGGTGTGCATTAATTACAGTATTGATAATTTCTTTTAACTCTTGATTGTAAATACAAAATAATAAGGATACAGTAACCATACTACTTCGAGAATGACCACCTTTGCAATGGATATACATTTTTATTTTATTAGACTCATAAAGACGTTTCAAGTTGACAATAAATTTACAATATTCTGGTATATTTTCAGGGATAGAATTATCAATAATTGGAAAATGTAAAAAGGTAATGTCAGGTGTGTTATTAATTATATAGGGCGTTTCGGTTAGATTGACAATAAGATTGAATTTATTTTCAATTAATTGTTCCATCATATCTGAATTTGGAATAGGTCCAAAATAAATACGATCTGGTATAATACAACTTATCCAGTCGTATAAATAATTATTCGATTTGAATCGATTCATTTAAATTAAAACTTTATTATATCTACTATATTATATTTTGTCTATTTAAAATGAAATTAAAAAGAGGGGTCCTGTCCCCGTGCAACGGTTTTTAATTACTACGTTTACGGGGTTATTTCCCATTGTGAATATTACTACGTTTACGGGGTTCTTTCCCATTACGACGTTTGTTACTACGTTTGTTACTACGTTTGTTACTACGTTTGTTGCTTCGTTTACGGGGTTCCGCCCCATTACGACGTTTGTTACTACGTTTGTTACTACGTTTGTTACTACGTTTGTTACTACGTTTGTTGCTTCGTTTACGGGGTTCCGCCCCATTGCGACGATTACTTTGTTTGTTGCTTCGTTTACGGGGTTCCGTCCCCGTTCGACGATTGCTTCGTTTGTTGCTTCGTTTGTTGCTTGGATTAAAATCATATTTGAGCTTTTTTTCTGAAAAATACATATGATCCGTAATAAAAGGTTCGTTTTTTGCAGTATTTTGTTTACATAACGGGCACGGATAATTATATTCATCATCAGGTATATTTTTAGTTTTTTTATCAGTTTTCCACCATTCTTTGATGCATGTTCCGTGAAAAGCATGCATGCACGGATTTAACCATCTTTTATCTATAATTGTATCTTCAAAACAAATAGGACATTCCCATGAATCTTTTTTTTCACCATCAATTTTTATAAGAATTTTATCTAAACTATCTAATATTTCACCAGATTTTAGTGTTGCTATATGTGTTTCTATATTATCTACATTTGTAGTATCCATATTATATTTTGTTAATAAAAATCCTGACATAATTATCCCTATAATAGATAACCATCCTATGTCAGCATAATATTTTACACAACAACTTCCTATACATGATGTAATAACAGGTAAAATAACGCCTAAACTCTTTTGTAGTGCAACCAAATTAAGTTCTATGTATAAGAAGTATAAATCTTTTAAAAAATTATCAATATTTTTTTTAATATCATTTTGTATATGTTCTCGTATAACTCGATCTTTTATTTGTATAGATTCTTCTATTTGATCTTTAAACAGTTGTATTTCATGTACTAAAAAATCTTCTTTAGACATTTTTATACATTGTCTAATAGATGGTGATTGTATTTCTTCAGGTTTAATATAATCACCATCTGAATTTGTAGGACGACGTTGTCTAAGTTCGGCCATTTATTATAAAACAAGATTTAGATTTAGATGTATTATAAAAATAAATTAAAAAAGTAGTTATAATAAAATGAATAACGAAAGTCATGTGCATTATGCTAGTAAAGATAGATCGGGATATGTTCCTAATCGAAATTTTGGGACAGCTTTATCTCCAGCTCTAAGAACTGATCCTGTTGCATCATCTATTTATAGAGATGTAGATAGTTTTTTTACAGAAGGCAGTTTAGCCTGGAGACAAGGTCCTGCTTCCGAAGAAGCACAACTTTATATGGCCGAAAAGTGCTCTAAGGAGTGGGATGCAGCGTGTGAATTTGCCAGTCGTAATAATGATATTTCAAAACCTAATGTAGGTCTTGTTCAAAGTCCTGTATTTCAACAAAACGCTCCTGGAACAATGTCCATTGGTGATTACCTTGTATTAAATAGTGCAACTCGTAAATATTGCAATATGGATTCATGTTCTATTACGGAAAGTCTTTTCAATGTCAATGATCCTACCAGTCCAATTGTAAAAAAAATTGGAAGTATGACTACTCGCCCATGCATGCCTGTTTGTGTACCTCCTGAAAATCCTGATAATGATATCTTGTTAAATAAAGTATTAAACGAACCTCAAAAATACACCGATTTATTATTAAACATGTATGTTAATTGCAAAAATAACCGAAATGCTTATAACGATACTCGTATTGGAAAAATATTTCAATTATTTGATTATTATTTTTCACGCAAATAAGGAAGTAAGTTGTCCAACAAAGCAAAGTTTATACTAATAAAATAATATACTACAAATAAAGATGGAAGATTATATCATAATAAATTGTCCACATTGCCAAGAATCTATCATTATTTACAAAAATGAAATCAATTGTCGTATCTTTCGCCACGCCGTTTATAAACATAATAATGAACCTGTAAATCCTCATTTATCAGAAAGTGATTGTAAAAACTTAGTCGCAACAGGTCAAGTATTTGGATGTTGTAAACCGTTTCAATTAAATGCTGAAAATATACCAGAAATTTGCGATTATATATAACGAGTGGGTCTCTACTTAAAAATGAATTAATATTTTTAAACGTATAAACGTTTAAAAAATGATGACTACACACGAAATGGAATTTCCAGCTGGTAATTATTACGTCGGTGATCTTGCTTATATTTTATCTGACAATGATTGGGATGAATTATGTAATATTACAAAATTAGGAAATTGGAAAGAACGGCGTTTTGGAACTTTTAAATTTTCTTCTGGTGTAATGTTTGCTATATTTTCTACTATTCATGGTGATGGTGAATATGAAGATCAATATGGAAACACTTATAGAGTAGATTCAGCTACCATTGGTTGTATTCAATTTTTAGATAGTCATGTAAAACATGGACATTTATATTTATTTACTAAACCATTTTCAGCGTCCACTACAAACGATGAAATTATTATAGGTAATGTTCACATCTCTTTAAATTAATCAGTTAATATTTTTGGTAACGCGGTTATTCAACACATTAATAATTGATTCTTTAATAGGTAGTACATTTGGAAACCATTGTTGAAGTAACGTTGTATCTAATTCATTATTAGAACGTTTTGATTTAAGAAGTAATGATTGTTCTTCATATGTCATGGTCTGCCATGTCTTTGTTGAATCAATTATTTCTTTATAAAGTGTAAGAATTTCATCATGAGAAATAGTTCCCGGATTTGTTAAATGAATAGTTCCTGTTCGATAATCTAGTATCATCTCCACTAATAATGGAAGTAGTTCATCTAATACAGTCATCGAATTTGCCATACTACAAATCTTTGTGTAATTTACAATTTTAGTAATAAAATCACGTGGATTTGGGTCAGATGTAATAGGCATTCGAATACGAACATTTAGTACACTATCAGAAAACTGGTGCATCAATTGATCGGTAACTCCTTTAATAATCGAATAGCTAGATCCAAAAAAATTCGGTTCATCATCTTCTAAAAATCCTATTCCGTTAGAATGAGTATCATCGTATTCAAAAATACATCCAGTACCAAGATAGGTATAATGGATATTTCGACGTTGACATTCATGTGCAAGTGTAATTGGTGCATAAAGATTATCAATTACATTTTCTTGTAATTTACCATCGTATTCAAGATAATCAATGGTAGGAATTTCTTTATTATTAATTTTACCATGAGTCCGTCCAATCGTGCTTACGACATGAGTTGGTTTAACATTATCAAGTTCTGTGCGAAGTTCTTCTATATGCTGAGGTCTAACAGTTGATAATATTATACTATCAATACTTAGGTGGCCTCGTAACAATTCAACCAGTTGTTTACCAATCCAGCCTCTTCCACCAAAAAACAATATAATAGCCATATTTATAACAAAGATCAAACATTTAAAATTGAAATAAAAGTTTTGAAAAATAAAAAAGAATAAAAATGTCAGCAAATTATGACAATCTACACAATCTTGTAAAACAACATAAAAATATCTTTTTAACCGGCCCTGGTGGTAGTGGAAAATCTTATTTGATTCATAAACTTCGTGATGATCTTCAGGATTTAGTGCAATTTTGTGTTACAAGTACTACTGGAGTTTCTTCTTATCTAATTAAAGGTCAAACCATTCACCGTTTTTCGGGAATTGGTGTTTTGTCACATAACTATATTATCAAAGATGTAATTAAAAAAATGAAAAAAAATAAAGCCATTCAACGAATTCTAGAATGTGATGTTTTGGTTATCGACGAAATCAGTATGTTGGGTAAAAAGTACATTAATGTTCTTAATGAAACGTTTAAAATTATTCGCAAAAATCAAAAACCATTTGGTGGAATTTGCCTTATTGTCACGGGAGATTTTTATCAACTTCCACCAATTAATGATGATTATGCATTTGAATCAAAAAGCTGGTTGGAAGCAGAATTTAATACTATTTTATTGGAAAAAGTATATCGATTTCATGATGAAAAATATGCAAGTTTACTTTCTCGTGCTCGTAAAGCTGAACATTTTCCAGAAGACAATGTTGAGTTATTTAAACGAGTGAAAGCTTATCAAGATTTGATGGAGTTGAATGACTCAAAAGAGAATGATGAATTTGAAATTAAACCGGTGTATCTAATGAGTAAACGTGAAGATGTCGATGCCATCAATAAAGAAGAATTAAACAAAAATCCAAATGAAAGTGTATACTATATTGCCAACGATAATACACCCGACAAAACAATTACAAGTTTATTGGACATGATTTCACCACGTGTACTGGAATTAAAAGTTGGTGCACAAGTGATGTTGATGGTAAATATAAATGTTGAAGAAGGGTTAGTGAATGGTTTACAAGGTGTGATTACATCACTTGAATCCGATTTGATTTTTGTAAAGCGTATAACTGGAGAAATTTTACCATTTGAAAGGCACGAATTTAAAATGGAAGAAGATGGTAAACATTTGGGAACTCGTTTACAATTTCCGTTAAAGTTAGCGTTTTGTCTATCTATTCACAAAAGCCAAGGATGTTCACTTGACAAAGCGATTATCGATCTTGGAAATAGTGTATTTGAAAATCATATGGCATACGTGGGGTTAAGTCGTCTACGAAGTTTAGATGGATTATATTTGAAAAAATTCAATCCGTATCGAATTACCGTAGACCCAAAAGTAGTCGAATTTTATAAAACAAACGTATAAGTAGTCAACAAAATAGTATTTTTAAGGTTAAAACAACCTTAAAAATATATGCCCGTGTTTTGTTTATAATTTTTTACCACGCGTTGATCGTTTTGAACGTGAACGACGTTTTGATTGTTTTACTTTTCGTAAATGAAATTCGGGTTCATAACCCAACGCGTGTTGTTCCATTTGTTTTCTTACATCATTTTCAAGTTGTTCACGTTTTTTCATAATAGATTTTTTGTCTAGTTTTCTATAGAACCAAATTAAAAAACATAATATGGTAAATCCAGCAATCATATATGTAAAGTAATCAAGTAAATTAGAACTAGTTTCTTGTATATGTTTAGCATGTGTTTGAATTATTTCAAGTGTTTGTTTAGACGGGTTTCCGTGTAATTTTTCATTTGTTAAAACCAATGCATTAAACATTTTGGCTGATGCACGTGTTGTAGCTGACCATACACTATCAAGTGATGAACTTATTATACCCTGATCTATTATAGGGATCTCTACAGATTGTAATTTTGCAATTTCATTAAAAATTGGTTGTGGTGAAGAAAGACCAAGATTTTTCATCATGGAATGAATGACATCTGAAAAATAAACCCATTTTTCTGAAAATGTTTCTGATAATACACATAGCACACCACCATTTGTAATACAATGTTGAAGTTCAGGTCCTAGTAAATCAGCTGCAGTTTTTAGACCACTTACAGGATTTGTTTTTAGTAAACTCATATATGAATCTACAGCCAATGTCATTGTATTTTGTAATGTTTGCCAGTGAGGCCAAAAAATAGTCCATGAAAACCCTGCAGTTAAACTACTTCCCGTGTAAGTGATTATTTTGGTCATTGACACATCTTTTTTATTTTCTTCAATTCGAAGTGCTGCTTTACGTATATTTTCATTAGCCATATTTGCTGTTATATTTCCAGATAAATAAGCCAATTGTATTTCAGAAATTTCTATAAAAGCCAACATCGCATCATTATGAAGAACAATAGTATCACGGTTTGGTAACCTATTAATATCTTCAATTTGCCTTAATGCAGGTAAATCAATTAAAGCTAAAGCCATCTTATTTATTAATTTAAATTTAATTAAAAAAAATGACAATATAAAAATATAAATAAAATATAAATGGAAGAAATACAAATTTATTATTTTGCTTTATATTCAAAGCCTACTTTACATATTTATAAAAAAACAAATAAACAAACCACATGTAAATTTAATCATCTAACTTTTTATGATAAAGTTTTTTATCGTGCACATCTCTTTCCATCAACTTATGAAAGATTTCGTGATAATTGTGAAAAATTAGATTATTCTCAAAAGATATTGAAAGATGGTGAATGGATTGAAGATTGTAACGAATCTACTATTGTTTTATGGGATCAAGAAACAAATACAGAAATAGATGCATTTGTTTATTTAGAAGAAAGAGGTTATACATATGATTGGTTGCAAAGTGGTTATACAAAATTTGGTGCATGGACAAAGCCAATTTAAACATTACATTATCTAATAAAATGAGTCTCATTGTATCTAAATTATCAGTAAATGGGATTATTCCTAAACGCGGATCTAACCATGCTGCTGGCCTTGATTTATATTCACCTATTTCTGCTACCATACAACCGCTTCAACGACTTCTTGTTCCTCTTGATATTGCGATTGAATTACAGGAAGGAACTTTTGGACATATCTTACCACGTAGTGGATTGGCTCTTAAAAACGGTATTCACATTGGAGCTGGAGTAATTGACGAAGATTATCGAGGTAACGTTGGAGTTTTATTATTCAATTTAAGCGATCAACCTTTTATGTTTAACAAAGGGGATCGAATTGCTCAACTGGTTGTAAAATGTTATGAAAAAGTAGAGGTTGTAGAAAAGAATAATGAAGAACTTTCAAGTACACTACGAGGTGATGGAGGCTTTGGAAGTAGCGGTTTATAATTTACTGGCATGATAAATTAAAAGAATACCTGGTAGACACAATAAAAATGCACCTATAGCAATTAAAATAATTGATGTAGTACTAGTATTATCTTCATAATTGTTTTTTGATTTATTCAAAATTTTTTCTTTTGGTAAAGTTGCACCTAGAATAATACATGAAATAGCAATAACTCCATATAAAAAATAATACTTGAGAGACATTTATATTTACAAAAATATAAATTCTAAATTAAATTCTTTATTTTTTAGATTGCTTTTTAGAACGTTTAGTTGAACGTTTTTTAGATCTTTGCTTAGATGTTCGTTTAGATCTTTGCTTAGATCTTTGCTTAGAACGTTGTTTTTTGTTTTTACTCTTAAAGCCCATTTTAAGCGCAACTTCACCATATTCATTTTTTCTGTATTTTCTCCCATAAATCTCTAACACTTCTTTCAACATAGTAATATCTGTTACTAGATACATCATTAATATCATAAATACTTTATGTAAGTTGATAATATCATCTTCAAAATTTTTTACTTTAAATGTTTCTCCGTATACAGGCTTTATTTCGCCTCTATTAATCTTATATTGATGAGTTACGTTTGTTGTTATACTATCCATTTTTTGACGTATGGTTTGGATTGGTTTGGCTTTAGCTTGTTCACCACAACAATTTATAAAATTATTACTTTTTTTAATAAAATCATCGTATTCGGTTTTGTACTCTGTAAAAGAAGAATATTCATATTTATTATTTAGTGTTATTAATGCATCTATTATTTCGGTAAAACATTTGATTATTTTCTTTGATTGTTCATCTAATGGATGATCAATATCAATTTGTGTGTTATTGTTTGACATATTGTTAGACATATTATTTATATTATACGTAAATATAAATACTTCTCTACACTTTTTATTTTTTGTTTTGCATACCACTGCCCATCTTGCTCAACATTGGTCCCATCATGTTCATCATGCCAGAAATTTCTGGTGGGATTTGACCATCTGGTGCCATCTTTGACATCATACCTTGGACACTTCCCATTAATTTACTCATATCTAATGAACCATCTGACAAGCCACCTTGCATTCCTGAAATAAGGTCATTAAAGACTCCAGATTGCATTAAACCGCTAACCATTTCCATTGGATTACTGCCCGACATTTTACTGGGATCAACAGACTTTTCTACTTTCTCAATAATAGTACTCAAAAAATCTGCTTCTTTATTCTCCGAACCATCTTCATTTTTCAACATTTCTCGTAAGGTTTGTTTTGCTTGACTGGATGGATCAATTAAACCCCAAATGGTTAACAGATGTTGCCAAATAATTTTAGTACATTCAGCGTCACTTTGATTAAAAATCACACCAATATCAATATAAACTCGTTCACTATAACTGATTTTCGTTTCAGTAAGTTTGGAAAAATCTTGTGTTTCCATTGCATCTTTATTGGTATTAAAAAACGTTCGAAAACAGTCAATATGTTTTAAAATTGGACCAGTATGCATGATACCAGTTTTTTCTAATAAACGATGGTAAAGACTGATACTTTTATGTTTACTACCAAACTCGGTATACAAATCGTTTACAAAAGTTGTAATGGCTTTAAAGTTTAAAAATGTTGCGTTATCCATCTTTATCTTTTTATAATACCATTTAAATTTTAAATAGGTTATAATAAAATAAATGAGTGACGATGATGAATATGAATCAGATAATGACTTCAGAACCCCTAGTGATGAAGGGCAAGAATCAGATGACGAAAGTAATGGTGGTATGACCTTTCGAATTGTAGAAAACACTAGAGGTGATTCAGATGACGATGACGATTACGATACACAACGTCAAGAAGATGAAGAAGAAGAAACAGTTAATGACCAACAGTTTGTTCAAGGTGTTAAACAGTATGAACATATGGGTGAATACGACGAATATGAAGATGTGTTGGGAAGAGGATTAACCATGCGTGAACGTATCAGACGTTTTGGTGTCTTATCTGGTGAAGAAAAATTTAAAAAAATATTTACTCAATATAAAAATGAAAATGAAAAATTCAAGACATTAAATACAGCAAATATGAAAAATCTTATTACAAAAATTAAAAAAATTGATTATAAAAATCCAAAAGCATTTGTAATTGCTTATTATTTTATACAAAGTGAAAGACCTGATAAAGAATTAAGAGAAGTAGTTAAATCATTTTGTAGAAATGATGATGGTGACAAAGAGAATAGCAAAGATGATGATGATAAAGATGTGAGTGTAATTGACGTGGTTCGTTATGTTCGAATGATACGAAATTTATAACAACTTTTTGGCAAATAATAAAAATCATATAATAAAGATGTCAACAACACCACCTACACCTACACCTTTTTGTAAGTTTTTTTCATGTTGTTTTAACATGAATGGCATTCATTATGAATTATATCAGAATGAATTAATGTCTGACATTAAAAAAGAACTAAAGACTAAAAAAGTACGAGATTTATCTAGACCGTTAAAAGAAATTGAAATTGCCATGAAAATAAAACAAATGGAAGAAAGAACGAATTCATTTTAGAGTTAAATTACTTACTATTTTTTATTTTTATTTGGTCGTTTTTCACACACGCATTTAGGACATTCTTTTTGCATATATAAAATGTAAGAAATAACAAGTAACAAACAGATAGATACTAAAACAAGTATATGATTTGTATCCATTGCATTTGGTTTTGACATTTTACTTTTAGTAAGAAAAATATTTAGCGCTTTTAATTTTACTTTACATCGCTTTCATCGCTTTCATCGCTTTTTCACAAAAAGCGATACCAAAAAACAATGTTACGTTAATTGTTAATATTTCAAACTTGTTTAAGATTAAAATTAGCTAATATATTTATAATAATTTTTTGTTATAAATAAGAGTAATTTTAATTGTATGGTACCATGATTTATTCACTGATTTTCACCACGTAATTTATAAAAATTATTCAAAACGGTTTTTTCTTGAACATTAAATTGTTTAGAAATTTTTTTAATACATTTTTTAAACGCTTCTGTATTTATGTCGAGTTTTAATAAAAATTCTTTTACCGACGTTTTTACGGAAGATTTTTCTTTAGTGTTTTCTTTAGTGTTTTCTTTAGCATTTTCCTTAGACTTTTCTTTAGTTTTTTCTTTAGTCTTGATTTCGCTATCTTTTTCAGGATTTAGTTTTGAACCTACAATGCAATCTAATTCGGTTTCTTTGTAATCCCAATCATCATTAAACGTATCATCTTCAATAGCCCATCGAAAATGTTGAATAAGCGCTTTCGAATATACTTTATCAACACAATGTTTAATTACTTTCTCTTCTTCCTCATCATCTTCATCAGAAGATGCTTCACTTTCCGAATCATAATCTTCATTTTTACAACCACCAAGATTTACGTGTTCTGACCAAGCTTTAACAATACGAGGATCAATGTAATTTTTTAATGACGTTGCCAACTGAATTTCTTTCATTTCATTTTGTTCATTAAATTTTTCTTCTTTTGTGAATAGTTCTTTTTTAAGTTTTTCTTTTTTCTTTGTATCGTCTTCAGCCTTTATTTTTTTCTTCAAGTCGTCAATCGTTTGTTTATCTTTTTCTAATTTAGCTTTAACAGCATCTGTCAAACCTTTTTTATGATTAAGTTTAACTGCTACTTCTTTATTGACTTCTTTAAAATCTAAAATTTTCTGTTTATCATTATCATCCGAGTTTTCGTCATATTTTTTGTTTTTTAATTTCTTTAAGCCTTCGTACATGATACTACTAGCCAAGCGAGTTCGAAATACTTTTGCTGAAAAATCTTTATCAATTGACTTTAAATATTTATTCACATCATTGGACGATATTTCATTAAATAAATTATCATTGGGTTTTTTACTTTTTAAAAATTTTTCTACATGTTTGTAGACTGCTTCTGAAACACTAATCATACCATCGTACGATACAGAATCTTTACCTTTAAACGATAGTACTAAATTGTGTGAAGCATCTTCCATTTTACAAGAAACATGTTGTACCAGTAAGGTAGTTGCACCTACTACTTTTTCGGATTTATCATCATCGTCTTCATCATCTTCTTTTTCGTTACCAACACGCAACCCATATTCTTTGATTAAATACAAAACACAGCCAATCTGATTTTCTTTTGAATCTTTACTTTTTAGTAGACTTAAAATGCGTTTTTCAATCTCATCAATATGTTTATTTAGTTTACGGGCTTTTTCAAATTTTAATAAATCACCTGTTTCTGCTAATAAAATATATTTAAGACGTTTGGTAATTTTATCGCGGTATTTTGCAGTCCATCGAGCTGTATCATCGTGAACAATACCACCCCATTTATGACCTTTTGGTGGTAAAGGTGCTTCTTTACCTTTTGTCACATTAATAATGATATCTTCGGGGTAATAATATTCTTTGATACGACCTTTTACTTGACCAATTTCTTCCCCTTGACCTACATAAATTCCAGGCATTTCTACACCAGAATTACGAATAATCTTTTTCATACCATCAACGAAAGCAAAAGAATAATTTAATTTCTTTTCAAGAATTTTAATACGTTCTTCTTTCTTTTCCATTTCTTGTTGTTTCTCTTTTTCAGTATCAGGCTTACTAAATTTTTTACCTTTATTGGCAGGATTCTTTAAAAATGCTTTTTCTTCTTCTTTACGTTTTTCTTGTTGTTTCTTTTTCTCTTCACGACGGATACGTTTTTCTTCTTCTTTGGCTTGTTTGATTTCCTTGATACGTTTAACCATACGTGAAAAATCTAATTTGGAAAAATCTTTAAAAATTGAAAAATGTTCTTTGGTTAAAAATTTCTTGAAATCGGTAAAAAAGTTATCATTGAATTCTTTTTTCTGGATAAATTTCTTTTTACCAGTTTCTTCCGTGATAATGCGTCGAGCGTAATAGGTAGCAACTTCTTCTTCTTTTTCATTCAATTCGTAAGGTTTACCGTCATAATACAAAGAAACACCTAAACGTTCTATGGGTTTAGAAAGAGGATCAAGATGTTTAAAATAGGGACCATTGTGTTCTAGTGTATCCCAGTGTTTCTCACCTTTTCCAGATTTGAACCAATGTAAACTACAATCAGCTTTTTCTTCTGGTTTTTTTAGAGCTATTTTTTTAGTAATGATGAGATCATCATTGGATATACCATTTAAGATTTTTCTGATGCGTTTTTTAATAGCAATAGCACGACTTTTTATATCAAGAACTACCTGTTTATGATTGGTGGAAACAAGGGCTAAGCCAATATCAATTGGTAATTTCTCATCTTTGTCAAAGGCAATATCATCACCAAATTTTTTCTTATTTCTGAATAAAGATTCGATGTGTTGTGTAACAAGTTCTTTATCAATGGTAGTTGATGGTAAATCTGTAGTGATATTGTAACAGTAATCAACTGTTGACATTTTATTATTGTATTTATTAATTAAATAGAATATTCAATTTTAATGACAAGTCAAACATATAAATAAAATAAAAACATAAATAAAGAATGAATATGTCAAATGAAAGTGACATTATAACGTCTTTTATTGTTGATATACCAATAGAAGGTATTATCGCAGAACAAGACTGTATTTCAAATTTTACTGAATTGTGTAAAATTAAAAAAAGACCTGGTCAAGATTCAGCAATTAAGATTGTAAATTATACATGTAAAACAGAATGGAATAATCTAATTGGAGAACAATCAGAAAATGCATCAATTTATCATTGTTCTCCAATTGGATTATGTAAAGGTGAAAATAAAGGTGTTAAACACGTTTTAAAATATATAGCACTGAAAGGTAAAACATCATATGAATTGAAAGGGATAGCAAATGAAATAAATATACAACAACAAATATATAAAATATCAGGATATACAACACCAATTTATCAAATTTTTCTAAACAATTATTATATGATGTTTGTTACCGACAAACTTGGTATTACTGTTTATCGTTATATTTTACAAAAATTAGAAAATGGTAAATTGAAAGAAGCTGATATTTTATTTATAAAAAAATTGATTCAACGTTGTTATCAACTATTGTCCGATTTAATGACAAGTTATGGAATTATTCATGGAGATGAACATCTCAATAATTTCATGTTGATCGATGATTTTGATAAAGAAAATTTTAATGCAAATAACGTTAAATTAATTGATTTTGGTAAATCTTATAAATTAAGTGGAAAAAATAATAAAAACTCAATCGAAACAAGGCTTGATGTTATAAAATCAATATTTAATTCTAATATCAATGATATTCGTTATCATCGAAATTGTCCACCACGTTTGTCATTATTAATACCTGAAGAATTAAAGTAGTAGTCGTCTTAAAGTTGGTCAAAAGGGCGTTTGAGAAACTCGTACTTTACTTCAATATCATGTAAACGTGCATCGGTCTCTTCTATTAACGCATCGATTTTACAGCAAAACATTAAATCTTCAATATACGTTTCGCGTATGTTTAACATACCAACTTTACACTGTTTTAAATCATTGGTTAAATTTTGACATAGCGACCGATCATAATCTTTATCAACACCAAGATGAAGTGACAATATTTCAAATCCTTTTTTGATCGTATTGTTGATAAACGTAAACGTATTGGCACGTGTATCATTATGTACGAAACTTCTAATTAATTTCATTAATAAACTATCTTGTTGAATGTTCATATGTTTTACATTTACTTTTTCACCTTTTTGAATTCGACCGATAAATTTAATACGTGGAATAATATCATCGTCCATTTTATTTGAATTAATTTTATTTTATTATATTATAATTAATAAAAATGTCATACTCTTCATTAGCTGGTTTGTGTCAATTAAAAAATGGTGCTCCTTTTTCATCATCAGCTCAACCTGTCGTTAAAACGGTTCTTTTAAGTAATTACGGAGGTGTTGGTTACGGACCCTCTCATAATCCTTTTGACGAAAAAACGAACTACCAATGCGACGGTCGTACTACCTTCAAAACTGCCTATTCTGTCCAAATGAATCCCTATGCTTCTGCCATGTGCAAAAGCCAACAAGTAAACTAAGGGAGTCCTAAGGGAGTCCTAAGGGAGTCCTAAGGGAGTCTTAATGGAGTCTTAAGGAGGGAGTTTCTTAAATTTATAATAAAGTAAGTTATTATAAATTAGCAATATAAAGTAGTAAACAAATAAGTAAATTAATATGAATATAGATTGTTTTTCTGTAACATTTTTACCTAGAAAAATTAAGATTTACAAGATGAAAGATTGTCATATTATCATTCAACGAGATAACATCATGTGTCAAACTATTGTCGAAGATGAAATTACTATTTATAAATACATATCAGATGATGATTGTTTATATGAAACTCATTCTAGCATTTTTGATCCACGTGAATATACAGTAATAAATATACATGAAGATGTACAAGGTATTGATCATGTTGGTATTGTAAATTATATTAGTGGACTTTTTTATAAAGAAAATATCCCCTTGTTATACATTAATACGTATTCGTATAATTTAATTCTTATCTCAGATGATTATATTCAACAAGCAAAAAAAATTTTATCTACTATTTCCATAGGAGTCCCGTCCCCTCACAACAAATAACATTAATTTTCATCTAACAAGATTTCTTCTATAAAACTTTCGTTAGAGGGTTCTTTAGAGAGTTCTTTAGAGTTTTCTTTAGAGTTTTCTTTAGAGTTTTCTTTAGAGTTTTGTTTTGGAGTTGATTCTGGTTTGGAGCTTTCTTTGGAGTGTTCTTTGGAACTTTCTTTAGAGTATTCTTTAGAGTGTTCTTTAGAACTCGTTTCTCGTTTAGAGCTTTCTTTAGAGCTTGCACCTTTTTTAGAACTTTCTCTAGAACTCGTTCCTCGTTGTGCATCGTATTCTACATCATCAAACCATTCAGGATGTTCAATATACTCTTTATATAAATTACCTCTTTCGAATGGATGTGTTTTATTTAGTAAAAATGCTAAACGTTTATCTACTTTTACTTTTGACGAATTTTCTTTATCGGCATTCCATGTATAAATAATTGTATCTCCATTAAATCTAAAATCACTGGGAAGATTTGCTTCAAGTGCATTAAACATTTCAATATTTGTTTTTAATGGGATAGTCGAATAATCTTTTGTTTTCACACGATGTAAATATTCCATTTTATCATACATATAGTTTTCAATATTTTTACCAAGGCATAATAATGAACATAATAAACGCTCCCAGTTTAATTTGGGATTACAATATTTAGCAATGCGATCGATTGCATCTAAAATATCATTTTTAAAATTTGTTACTGCTTCATTACGAGTTTGTGAAGACGTAGATGTATATAAATTTCTATTTTTATTAGCACTAATAACAATTTGCTTTAATATAAATAAATTATAAAAATCATCCGATATAACACGTTCAATTTTTGAAAACTCATTAATTATTAATGTTAATAAATCTTTTGTTTTTTCATTACTACGACGATACTTTAATGGTAAAATTACCAATGTTTGTAAAATATCAATAATGTAATCTGCCTGGTCATCAAAAAAGTCCGATTTTGTAAATACTTTATCAAAATCTTCCAAAAAATCATCCGTTATACTTGTTTTCTGTCGAGTATCCCAGCCAGAATCCATTTCCACATTTGCATCTTTATAAAGATTTTTGACAATGTTGCGAAAAATAATACTCTCTTTATCGCCTCGTTGTTTCTTCATTTCATCACTTACAGTTACTAACAATAATTTTGCATCACTGTATCGATCTTGTTGACATTGTGTAAACCCTTGTTTCGTATACGCTAATGTACAATTCATTGGATGCTGATCACAACCTTTACTGTAAGAAAACCCAAAATCAATAATGACAGGATACAAGCCATAGGTTGGTACTAAATAGTAATTTTCATCAATTACGTATAAAAAAACACTATTAGGATTACATTTTTCAAGTAAAATATTGTCCGAATGTAAATCATAATGTGTAAAACCAAATTTTTGATAAGCAATCTCCGTCGCAAGAAGAGCTTGTTTTACAATAGATAACATTTCTAACGATGAATAAGAATCATCTTTAATATATTTGTAAAATTTTTCACAATTTTCAAGATTTTGCATAATCAATACTTCATTAAGAATTGATTTATACTCACTTGAAAATTGAAACGGATTTTTAGACTTTGCGTAGTTTGACGTAATAGGTAATCTTATTTTCGCATATGTTTTTACGAAATGTGGGCAATAATCACGCAAGGTGTTTAAATCTTTCATGACAATATTTTCTTGATCAACGATAAAGTCAAGGCATTGACTAATTTTATAAACATAACGTTGGTATGTATTTTTATTTACCAAATAACCTACCAGACCTTGTTTACCTTTTTTAAGTAACAACGGACCGCCATACTCCAAAAACTCTGGAAGCGTTTTTTGATTTTCGTCTTTTAATTCTTCTTTAAAGAAATCGATGGATTCTTCAACCTTTCTGTTATATAATAAAGGGTCTTCCATTATTTAGTTAGTTGAATGTATTATTAAATAGGTTTATCTATTTTGAATTAACTAATTTATAGAAAAAGATAAACAACAAACATGAGTAATAAAACATGGTTGGATGCTAATGCGACTTTGAATGCAACTTTGAATGCAACATCGAATACGACTTTGAATAACGAATTGCATGAATCATACGAATCATTAGACCTTTATATAAATACACAAGAATTGCGAAAACGGTCCATCGATTTGTTTATACCATTATCAACCCGTATAGCATACTTGAATGAATTTTATAAAAAAGAACCTGAACAGTTTGGCGAAATTATCAGTTGTATTAACGGTATGTATTCGTTCTCTCGAACAGTTTCTTTAAAAAGTTATATCAAATTAATTGCAACTACTGAAAGTATACCTATTTTATATCGTATTGAATGCTCAAAAAATCTAAATGAAGAAGGTTACGATATGATTAATCAATTATGTCAAAATGAATTATTTGGAGAATTACCTACACCTATTCGAGTTGATACTGTTTTGTATTTAATTAAAAATGATTTGAAGGTGTCGACAACCACTGAAAAAATTTCGTATAAACATGATGCTCGTGAATATTTATCGACAATTGTGAATGATACTACCATTGAAACATTATACCGGTTCAAGCTGATTCAGCAATTAGAAAATGTATTGAAAACATCATCAGAATTATTTTACTATTACGCAAACGAGATTTCCAAGCGTTTTATTGAATCAAATTATAACCATGTTTTTTACCGTGTAATATGCGCTCAATATATTTTTCAAAAATGCGAAGAATACTTGTTTCCATTTGTAAATACATTTTTATTAGAGACTGCATCAATGGGAGATTTAGATGAAGACATCCGAGCGGATGCATGTGATATTTTATTAGCATATGGCACTCCGGAAAATGTTGAAAACGCTCGTATTATTCTTTTTGTATTGGGAGGAGGTGAACGAGCTCGTAACAATGTATTCAAAAACTCACAAAATGTACATAATCAAAAAATAGAAGAAAGTGTTGAAAAATTAATTGAATTTATTTCAATCTATCAACCTGTAAATGTTACACCTTTTTCATTTGAAAAAGTAAAAGAAGAATTAGAAAAACTAATTGAAGAGCAACCTAGTGATAAACAAGAAATTTTAAAAAATGCCATGATTCGGATAACCATCGATCGAGCCATTTATGGTAAAATGAATCTCACATTAATTCATATTATCACCAAAATGTGGACCTATATCCAAGATTCTGAATGTAAAGTCGAGTTGGAAAAACGTTTGTTGGAAGAATTAATTGATTCGAATAATAAGTGTAGTTCTGGTTATGTATCACGTATTGTCAATACACTGTCTGGTTTTGGAGAATTATCTGTACAAATTAGTTTTGAAGATCAGATTGTATCGGTATTAGAAACACGCCTAAATAAAAAATTAAATGAAGAGGAGAAAGAAGAAGATATGGATTTAATTTTAGATGAAATGACGTTACCTGTACGTTTCTACGAAAAACGTGGAAACTTTTTACGATTTTTCCGTAAACATATATCAAAAATTCGTGAAGACATGTTTCAGGAGTTTCACAACTATATTAGTGATGATCAATATGATTTATATTTTCGTAAAGCAATTATGCATTATGAAGGTGTCATCTAAGCGGGGTCCCATCCCCGCGCGACGGAGTAGAAAAAACACTCAATAAAAATTAACACATTGAAGATAACGTCTTAAAGGCTATTTATAAGGTTATTTATAAATAAAATATTATAAATAAAGATGTCATCTATGGAAGAATTCTTTCAATTGTACCAAGCTTTTCAATCAATAAGAAATAGAAGCAATAATTATCCTAATAATAATTATCTTAATAATTATCCTAATTATGACGAATACGGTAACATGTATCGTTTACCAAGTTTTAGTCAACCAAATGTTAGTTTTTATGAAGAACAACCAATTTTACAACAACCAAGATTACAACCTTCAAGATTACAACCAATACAACCTTCAAGATTACAACCCTCAATATTACAACCTTCAATATTACAACCTCCAAGATTACAACCTTCAAGATTACAACCAATACCAAATCCAATACAACAACCAAGATTAAATAGATTAAATTCAAATAATGATGCAGCAAGTGCTAGTGCAAGTGCTAGTGTTAGCGCTAATTATTCGTCTACGGCAAATATCATTGGACGATTTGTATTACAAACCTTATCTAATGTCGTGCAAAATGCAGTCCATAACATTTCACAACAAATACAAGAAGAATTACAACAAGAAGATGTAATGTCTAATGTGGTAAGGTCTGAAGTAAGACCTAATGTGGTAAGGTCTGATGTAAGACCGCGTGTAGAACGGCCATCTACTCATTATCAATTTGTGATTATGCCTTACAAAAATATGGTAAATAAAAAAGACAATACTTCTTGTCCGATTTGTTTTGATGATTATGAAGATAATTCAATGGTACTTGCTACAGAATGTATTCATTATTTTCATGAAGATTGCTTGAAAAAATGGGTAGAAAATGATGTTCATCATAGCTGTCCGATATGTAGAACAAGTTTATAAGGAGGCCTGGTTTATATTTATCAAATAAATATAAACGTCTTTTCATTCGTCTGAATGCATAAACGTTAAAAATTCACGTTTATATTCTTCATTATTTTTATAATGTTCTGGGATAAGAATTTTTCCTGTTTTTTGATAATGATTTTTATACATTCGAAGTTTACCATATGTAATTCCACCAATATGTCGTGCTGTTTTATCATGTAAAATCGGTTGTTTTATTTCTTGTTTATTTTTAGGTATATTTTTATCACTTCCATTATCATTATCAATCTCTTGATCACTTTCTTGATCACTTTCTTCATCACTTTCTAATTGTTCAATTGTTGTATCAATAAGTAATCTATTATCAATATTAGATGGTAAAATCTTTGCTAGTTGACATCGATAATGATCACCTTCATCTTGAGTTGCCAAAATCTGCTGATAATTTTTTTCTAATTCTTTGATCTGTGATATGGTTTCAGTAATCATTGTTAAATTATCTGATTCTCTAAACATTTCTAAGCGTTTATTTAGATCATTTAACTGTTTTTTATAAAGCTTTTTTACAGTACCAAATCCTTTTGAAATTAGAGTTATAAGAATCATTGCATTTTGATCTTCCATATCTCTTTCTTTATCTACAAAAGTAAAATGTTGTCTAGAACGATCTGTACACAAATAAACTGGTTTATTTTTACCTGATAAAAACTGTTTAGTTGTAAAATCTGCTAATGCTTTTTGGGATCCGGCAAAATCTTTAATTGTATAATTTTGTTCAAACGTTTCTTTAATTATACTTGGGGTCATATATTGCAGTAAAGGTTTATAGTTGTTCATAATATTAGTTGAATTATTATTAGAATTATCATTTATTGTTATGTTAGTTGTTGGTGTTGTTTTTATTTTTGCAATTTCATTTGTTATAATACTCATTTGTTGTTGTAATTCAATATATTTTTTATCTTCTTGATCTTTTAAAAGTTGTTTTTTAACTTTACATATTTTTATATGTTCTCCTAAACGTTGCTTTGAAGATAATTGTTTATTACAAAAACAACAAATAAATATATGTTCACTATTGTTTGTTCTTAATTTTATACAATTTTTTGATGTTTTAATGTGACGAGTAAGTATAGATTTACTTGTAAAATATTTTTTACAAAATTCACAATTATTTAATGACATATCTTTTATTATATATAAAATTTTTAAATAGCAATTTATTTAACGAAATTTTGTTGCATCTTTGGTATTTTTTAACGAAACTATTGCACACTTATTTTTTTTATAATCTTATTTTATCCTTTAATATTATTAATCAACTAAATTTTGTTAAGTAAAATATATAATATGTTATTTTAACCATTTAGTGTGTTTAAATATATTTAACAAAATTAAATCATCTGCACATAAAATGTGTGTGTGGAAGATAATTTTTTTATAAAAAATTTTAGTCATTTCTAAAATTTTCATATTATTTTAGAAATGTGATTATTTTTGAATATGATCTACATAATAAATAAAACGTTTTTGACTACCTTTATACAACTCTTTTTTCAACACTTTATTACCATGTATATCTGTATCTTGCATATATACAAAAAACAATCGATCATAATCATACGGTAGAAATTTTATAGGGAGTTTGTATTTCTTTTTCAATAGATTTCTATCATATTCACCCAACGTTAGTATCTTGCAATTGTCATAAATTCTTTCCAACTCTTTTTTAGACAAATCTTTTACCTTTCGGAATGGATTAACTTTTGATAAATACAAAACATCAGCCCTCAAGTAATTTCCTATTCCAGAAAGGACAGTTTGGTCCATTAATACATTTCCTATTTTCTCATTAGGCTTTTGATCAACTTTTTCTAAAAATACATCAAAATTCGTAGAATCGTCCATGATATCAGGACCTAATTTTTGCAATTTATTACTTAATTCGGTCTTGTCCATTACAGTTAATGTCCCAAATGATAATGTATCAAAAAAATACAATGAACCGTGATTGGTAACAAACTCAATATTAAGATGATTTAATGCTCTTTTAAAATACTTGTCCAATTTTTCATTATTTTGGTATTGTTCAAACATGTTTGGAAAATCGTATTTATCTGAACGCGTTGATTTAAAGCACCAACCTCCACTTAAACCAAGAGTGGATACAATATATAAACCATTATCAAGCGTCATGTAAAGTAACTTGCCTTTCGTGTTTACACTAATTATTTTGAAAGGAAAATCAAGAAGTGAAAAGCCTTTTGGTTTTCCATGTTTTTTATAGCGGCCATTTAATATCAATATTTCTTCCACTTTTTTCCCATACATTTTTTGTGTAATAAAATCAGCATATTTACGAACTTCAACAATTTCGGGCATTTATTAAAAGTAAAAGGTGTTTTTTTTACTTTTATCTTTCTTTCTTTTTAATTTATTTTATTCACAGCCTTTTCACAAAAGGCCTGCTTCCGAAGGGAGCGTCAGCTTCGCTGACTCTTACCCCAAAACAGACCAAAACGGCATTTTTAATACCCTTAAAATTACCCTTATTTATAATAAAAATATATTATAAATCATTTTTAAATAAACCATGCGTGAGGGACAAGAACCCCTCA
>Ga0114964_10000192_pt1 | contig 47279 bp, 35 predicted proteins | sample C_131016_MF_Meta_FD_92638 | JGI IMG/M metagenome (GOLD analysis project Ga0114964, IMG submission 92638) | Freshwater microbial communities from Lake Croche, Canada to study carbon cycling - C_131016_MF_MetaG | ecosystem: Environmental > Aquatic > Freshwater > Lake | place: Lake Croche, Canada... | reverse complement strand
GCCAGGGTGTACGAAACCTGTTCCCCAGCTTTGCGAATGTCTAGACCTTCACCAACACACACAATCGGCGTGATGTCATTGCGAAGCGCAGCTTTGGTCTTGGCATTCACGATTTCATCAGTCTCAGCGTGATACTGACGACGCTCTGAGTGCCCTACCGCAACATAAGTGCAGCCAAGCTTGCTCAGCATGATGCCACTGATTTCGCCGGTGTAAGCACCCTTATCGGCTGCTGAAAGATCCTGCGCGCCGTACTTCAGCGACAAGTTGTCTCCATCAACCAAAGTCTGCACTGACCGAATGTCAGTAAATGGAGCCAGAACTGCAACTTCTACATTGGCGAAATCTTCGTCATTCAGTGTGTACGCAAGTCGCTGAACTAGAGCGATGGCCTCAAGGTGATTGAGGTTCATCTTCCAGTTACCGGCAATGAGTGGGGTGCGTGACATTTAGTTGTCCTCCAGAACAGCAATACCTGGAAGCGTCTTACCCTCGAGGAATTCGAGGCTTGCGCCACCACCAGTTGAAATGTGAGTGAAGCCCGCTTCATCGACGCCCAGAATGCGAACTGCAGCGGCGGAATCGCCACCACCAATCACCGTTGTGGCGTCAATTTTGGTCATAGCTTCTGCAACAGCTCGGGTACCCGCGGAAAAGGCATCCATCTCGAATACGCCCACTGGGCCATTCCAAACAACAGTCTTTGCATCAGCAATTTTTGAGGCAAACAGTTCGCGAGTCTTTGGACCAATGTCCAGACCTTCCCAACCATCAGGAATGGAATCTGCATCAACAATCTGGGTGTTGGCATCAGGCGCAAAATCGTCCGCGATAACTAAATCAACAGGAACAACGACCTCAATACCAGCCGCAGTTGCATTGGCAACAAGTTCCTTGACTGTTTCGATCTGATCCTTTTCCAGCAACGAATTGCCGACGCTGTGACCAGCCGCAGCCAAGAACGTGTACGCCATACCGCCACCAACAAGAAGGCGGTCAACTGACTTAAGCAAGTTCTGAACAACACCAAGTTTGTCGCTCACCTTTGAACCACCGAGGATGACCACGTATGGACGATCCGGTTCGTCAAGCAGCTTGCGGAAGACCTTAGTCTCAGCTTCGACGAGCAAACCTGCAGCATGCGGCAGAGCCTTTGCGAGTTCTGTCACAGATGCCTGAGCACGGTGAACCACACCAAAGCCATCGCTGACATAAAGGTCGCCAAGAGTAGCCCACTCAGCGGCAAGTTCAGCACGTTCTGCCTCAACCTTGCTCGTCTCGCGTGCATCGAAACGCACGTTCTCCAGCATGGCCACCTCGCCGAAGGCAATACCTTCAACTACCGCCACTGCTTCAGGGCCACTAGTCACGGGTGCCAGAGTCACTGGCTGACCCAGCAGCTCACCCAGACGGGCGGCTGCTGGGGCCAATGAATACTTCACTTCTGGTTCGCCCTTTGGACGACCTAGGTGAGCAAGCACGACAACCTTGGCGCCGCGTGCAAGCAGAGCCTTGATTGTCGGAACACTTGCGACAATACGACCGTCGTCAGTGATGGTGGAACCATCCAACGGCACGTTCAAGTCCGAGCGGACTAGAACCGTCTTGCCGGCAACATCGAGCTGATCAATACCGCGAATCGACATGTGCGATTAGAGCTTCGAGCCGACGTACTTGGTGATGTCAACGAGGCGGTTTGAGTAACCCCATTCGTTGTCGTACCAACCAAGAACCTTGATTGTGCGACCCATGACCTTGGTGATGCCAGCATCAAAGATGCATGAAGAAGGATCGGTCACGATGTCGGTAGACACGATTGGATCTTCGGTGTAGCTCAGGAAGCCCTTGAGTGCGCCTTCAGAAGCAGCCTTCACAACAGCGTTGACTTCTTCAGCTGTTACATCAGCCTTGATGACGGCTGTCAGGTCAGTTGCTGAACCTGTTGGAACTGGAACGCGCATAGCGTATCCATCCAGCTTGCCCTTAAGTTCTGGAAGAACAAGGCCAATTGCCTTAGCAGCACCGGTCGACGTTGGAATCATGTTGGTTGCAGCTGCACGTGCACGACGGAGGTCGGAGTGCGGGAAGTCCAGGATGACCTGATCGTTCGTGTATGCATGGATCGTGGTCATGAAACCATGATCGATACCGAATGCATCGTTGATTGCCTTAGCCATTGGAGCCAGGCAGTTAGTGGTGCATGAAGCGTTTGAGATTACGTGATGGTTGGCTGGGTCGTAAGACTCATGGTTAACACCCATGACGAATGTTGCATCTTCATTCGACGCAGGAGCAGAGATGATGACCTTCTTGGCGCCACCTGCAAGGTGAGCAGCTGCCTTCGTTGCATCGGTGAAGTGGCCGGTTGACTCAATAACGATGTCAGCGCCTAGATCTCCCCATGGAAGTGCTGCAGGATCGCGCTCTGAGAGGGCTGCGATGCTCTTGCCGCCAACGATGATCGAATCGTCAGTGTAAGAAACGTCCTTGCCAAGACGACCCAAGATTGAGTCGTACTTAAGCAGATGAGCCAGCGTTGCGTTGCTGGTCAAGTCATTGACACCTACAACTTCAATGTCAGCACCCGATGCCTCAATGGCACGGAAGAAATTACGACCAATACGGCCAAAGCCGTTGATTCCTACACGGACGCTCACTGGCGTTCCTCCTACGTAAATTGACCCACAACAAAGAAGGTCACGAATTGATTACAGATAGATACTAGCGACTAGGAAGAAAACACCACATCATTGGGGTTGTCGCAGTTATTTGTCCAGCATATCAGGAGTTAGGCCAGCTTCGGTATTTGGGATACCTAAATCTGAGGCGCGTTTATCTGCCATGGCAAGCAAGCGGCGAATGCGACCCGCAATGGCGTCCTTGGTCATTGGTGGAACTGCTAGAGCACCCAATTCTTCAAGGCTGGCTTGCTGATGCGTGACACGAAGCTGCCCAGCTTCAAGCAAGTGCGCTGGAATTTCATCACCAAGAATCTCAATCGCCCGAGCGGCGCGAGCACCAGCAGCTACGGCCGCTCGAGCTGAGCGACGCAGGTTGGCATCATCAAAGTTGGCAAGGCGATTAGCCGTAGCGCGAACTTCTCGGCGCAGTCGACGTTCTTCCCATGCCAATACTGATTCATGAGCGCCGAGCAAGGTAAGCATGGCGCTTATTGCATCACCATCGCGGATGACGATTCGATGACTGTTGTTGCGCACCTCGCGAGGCTTGGATGCGATACCCAGTCGAGCAGCCAAACCGGCTAGGGCAAGCGCTGTTTCCGGACCAGGGCATGTTATTTCCAAGGATGAGGATCTACCAGGTTCGGTCAGAGATCCATGAGCGAGGAATGCTCCACGCCACGCAGCTTCAGCATCACATAACGGGCCGTTGACGATGTGAGGCGGCAATCCACGCATTGGGCGTCCACCCGCGTCGACCAATCCCACTTGCTTCGCAAGCCGGTCTCCCCCGTTAGCAACCCGCACCAGGTATCGGCTACCTTTACGCAGGCCAGAACCCGTCAGACGAGAAACGACACTGTCGTGACCGTAAATTTCGGCTAGGTCTTTGCGGAGGCGGCGAGCAGCTTGGCCAGTATCCAGCTCAGCCTCAACAACGATCTTTCCGCCCGCTAAATGCAAACCGTCTGCAAAGCGAAGCAACACCGAGACTTCTGCTTTGCGACAACACGTCTTAACGACAGGCAGGTGACTCAGCTCGTCCTTAACGGCGGCGGTCATTGACATTGCTGTTTCCTGTCTCACTAAATACATAACTAAAGGCTGAGGTTAGTGCCTCAACATCATGTTTGTCCGAAAATTCGCCAAAATCGGCTACCGGTGCGAGAAAGACATTAGCCCCAATTGCAGCACTCACTTTGCGGAGAGCCTCTTCATCGTGCACATGTCCTGGATCTGCGATGACCCAATCTAGGCGAAACTCAGGATACTGAGTCGCTAAAACTTCAAGATACTGTTCTGGACTGTAGCCGCTCGTTTCGCCAGTTTGAGCATTGAGATTGAGCACTAAGACGCGCTTACCCGGAGTCTCGTGCAGAGCTCGTGACATCTGCGGCACCTGAAAATGCGTGAGCACGCTGGTGAACCAGGAACCCGGACCCAACACCACGACGTCAGCAGTATTGACCGCCTCAAGCGCTTCAGGACAAGCGTCAGGGTTAGCGGGATTCAGACCAATCGACAGGATTTCATCCGTAGTAGTCGCAACCTCAACCTGACCCTCCACTCGGCGAAGGACGCCGCCCGAATCCCGCACGTCTGCAAAAATCTCGAGCGGCTCAAGAGAGACCGGCAAAACTCGACCCTTTGCGCCGAGAAGTCCAGCCACCCATTCCAGACCTTCAACAACACTGCCCGTCTCTTGCCACAAAGCCGTAATGAGTAAGTTGCCTAAAGCATGACCATTCAAATCGCCAGTTGACACGAATCGGTGCTGCAACACTCTGGCCCAGGTAGCACCCCACTCATCGTCGCCACAAAGTGCGGCAAGTGCCATCCGAAGATCGCCGGGCGGCACCACAGGAAACTGTTGACGGAGTCGACCGCTGCTTCCTCCATCGTCACTGACACAAACGACTGCAGTTAGATCATCAGTGACGGGTCGAAGTGCGCTCAGTGAGGCCGCCAAACCGTGACCGCCACCCAAAGCCACCACTTTGAGTGCTCCATTGCTCAACACCATGGGTTACTCTCGGCCTAAGTCTCGGTGAGCAACTCGAACTTCAACGTTGTCTTTGACGAGTCGAGTGGCAAGGTGCTCGGCAACCGCAACACTGCGATGCTTGCCACCTGTGCAGCCAATGGCAATCGTGACAAAACGCTTACCTTCCCGCAGGTAGCCATCTTGAACGATTCCCACGATGCTTGCGTACTGATCGAGAAATTTGCCGGCATCCGTCTGCGCAAGAACGTAGTCACTTACAGATGGATCTAGACCGGTCAGTTCCTTGAGTTGCGGTTCCCAGAACGGATTCGGCAAGAAGCGCATGTCTGCCACAAAGTCCGCATCGACGGGAATGCCGTACTTAAAGCCGAAGGACATCACTGTCACGCGCAACGCGACATGAGCCTCATCACCAAAGGACAACTCAATGCGCCGGCGCAACTCGTGCACATTCAACGAACTGGTGTCGATGATCATGTCCGCACCAGCTCGCAAATCATTGAGGTACTCACGCTCTTGAAGGACAGCCTCCAAGATGGTGCCATCCTTTTGGAGCGGATGTGGGCGGCGCGACGATTCATAACGCCTTACGAGCGTCTCATTGCCAGCTTCAAGGAACAAGATGCGAACGTCGTGACCGCCTTGCTTGATTCGATTCAGTGAATGATTGAGCTCCTCAAAAAGTGCACCGCCACGAACATCCGCCACGACCGCAATTTTGTTGGCGCCCGACTTTTGCGTGACGTACTCAACAACCTCGCTAAATAAGCTCGCAGGGAGATTGTCGACAACAAACCAACCCAAATCTTCTAAGGCACGGGTAGTGGTTGAACGACCAGCACCAGACATGCCAGTGACTAGGACCACATCAATAGGTTCGGTAACGCTCACAACTCAATTATCTCGCCAGTGGTCATGTTCACCGCAAGCCCTTGCTCTAATTGCGCATGCAGAGTGTGGTAAATCTGCTCCGCGAGAGTCGGACCAATGCCCGGGGCACTGGTCAGTTCCTCGAGAGACGCTGATCGCACGTGCTTGAGCGAACCAAATGTTGCGAGCAAAGCCTTCTTCTTGGCTGGGCCGAGGCCAGGAACACTATCGAGCTCGCTATCAGTCATCGACTTGGAGCGACGTGAGCGGTGATGTGTGATTGCGAACCTGTGTGCCTCATCACGAACACGTTGTAGCAAGAACAGAGCCTCACTCCCGCGCGGCAAGATGACCGGGTAGTCGGCTTGCGGATGCCAAATCTCTTCCATGCGCTTAGCGAGACCCACAACAAAAATGTCTCTCGCCCCGACCTCAGTTAAAGCACGTTTTGCAGCATTGACCTGAGGCAAACCTCCATCAATGACCAATAGGTTCGGACGATACGGACCCGAACTCGCTTCGATTGAGGCAAACCGCCGAGTAACAACTTCATGAATTGACGCAGTGTCATCGCGCGGGTTCTCAATGACGAAACTGCGATAATCCTTCTTCTTCGCAAGTCCGTCCTCAAACACCACAAGCGAGGCAACAACATTCGTTCCTTGAATGTGAGACACGTCGATACATTCAATGCGCAGAGGAGCTTCCTCCAATCCAAGAGCATGTTGAATCTCCGATAGAGCCTTCGAGCGACTCACCAAGTCAGTCGAGCGCTTAGCTTTATCCGCCTTCAAAGCCTGGGTTGAATTCATCATGACCGTGTCCATGAGGGCGCGCTTGTCACCACGTATGGGAACACGAAGAATCACTTTGGCTTGACGAATATCGCCTAACAGCGACTCGATACTGTGTGTGCTTTCCGGCTGCACATTCACCAAGATTTCGCTGGGGATGTCCTGATCCGTGGCAAGTTCATAAGCGTGCATGATGGCGTCGGTCATCAGGGATTCAGGAGTGAAGTCAACCGAGTTCTCCATGACAAAGCCACGCTGACCAATGATGCGACCATGACGTACCGAAAAGATTTGGACGGCCGATTGTAGGTCATCATGGTCTACGGCAATGAAATCCGCCTTCGTATCAATTGGCAGATTGACCGTGCCGCGTTCACGCACACGCTCCAGCGCCCTGATGTCGTCTCGCAGAACAGATGCACGTTCATAATCTTGTGCGTCAGACGCTTCCTGCATCCGACGCTGACGATCCTTAATAGTTACTTGAGAATCGCCTGAAATGAAGGTGAGAAAATCATTTACGATTTTGCGGTGATCATCGGCCCCAATGCGGTCGACGCATGGTGCGGTACATCGTTCAATGTCGGCCAACAGACACGGGCGCCTTGCAGCCTTCGCATTCCGGAAAACACCTGTAGTGCAGCTACGCATCGGGAACACGCGCAGCATGTGGTCAAGAGTCTGATTGAGCGCCCAGGTATGCACGAACGGACCGACATAGGTGATGCCTTTTTTGCGATCGCCTCGATAGACAAAAACTCGAGGAAACTCCTCCTTTGAAGTTACCGCGAGGTAGGGGTAACTCTTGTCATCACGAAATCGCACATTGAAAGTTGGGTCAAATTCCTTGATCCACGAATACTCAAGTTGAAGGGCCTCAGTTTCACTGCGAACCACAACCCAATCAACGCTGACCGCAGTCCTCACCATTTTGAAGGTGCGGGGATGCAATTCTCGGCCGAAGTAATTCGACAAGCGATTCTTCAGGTTCTTCGCCTTACCGACGTAGATCACCCTGTTTGTGGAATCACGAAACCGATACACCCCGGCGTCCGTCGGGATGTCCTTGGGCTTATCCGCAGGCTGCATTACGGCTTCTTCGGTGTTGTTTTCTTCGCAGCGACTTTCTTGGGTGCCGGTTGTGTTGTCGATGACTTCCCAGCTACTGCCCGAACAGGGGCCTTCTTTTCCTTGGTATTCGCTACTGACTTTTTAGCCGCACGGGTGCTAGAACCACTCGTATTCGCAGACTGCCGAGCAGCAGGTTGCGCTGCCAAAAGTGGTGCAAGGAATCGACCTGTGTGACTCTCCTCATTTGCAGCAACAGTTTCTGGCGTGCCAGTCACAAGCACTCGACCACCGCCTGACCCACCTTCAGGACCCATGTCAATAATCCAGTCGGCCGTCTTGATGACGTCAAGATTGTGTTCAATCACCAAAACCGAGTTGCCCTTTTCTACAAGTGAATGAAGAACAACTAGCAACTTGCGCACATCCTCGAAATGCAAACCAGTTGTGGGTTCATCCAACACGTAGACCGTCTTGCCCGTCGAACGCTTCTGCAGTTCGGAAGACAGTTTGACTCGCTGCGCTTCACCACCGGAGAGAGTTGTCGCTGGCTGCCCCAATCGCACATAGCCAAGGCCGACGTCGACCAAAGTGCGCATGTGACGTGAAATTGCAGGAATGGCCTCAAAGAAATCGAGAGCTTCCTCAACTGGCATATTCAAAACATCTGAGATGGATTTGCCTTTGTAGTGAACTTCCAGAGTTTCGCGGTTGTACCTCGCACCATGACATACCTCGCAAGGCACATACACATCGGGAAGGAAGTTCATCTCAATCTTGAGCGTGCCATCACCAGAGCACGACTCGCATCGGCCGCCCTTGACATTGAAAGAGAATCGACCTTGCTGGTAGCCACGAATCTTGGCTTCTGGCGTTTCCGCAAACAACTTCCGCACATGGTCGAAGACACCTGTGTAAGTTGCAGGGTTAGACCGTGGAGTCCGGCCAATCGGACTTTGGTCAACATGCACAACTTTGTCGAGCTGTTCGATGCCCTCAACCTTTTTGTGACGGCCAGGAACAGTGCGCGCATTGTTCAAGTCGCGCGCCAAGACGTTGTACAGAATGTCGTTGACCAGAGTGGACTTACCTGAGCCCGACACACCTGTGATCGCCGTGAAGGTACCTAGTGGGAATGACACGGTTACATCACGCAAGTTGTGCTCGTTGGCGTTGTGGACCGTGATTTGTCGCGCTGGATCTACCGGACGGCGCTCGGATGGCACCTGAATAAAGCGCTTACCTGACACATACTGACCGGTCAGAGACTCTTTACTGTTCATCAAGTCATCTATCGAGCCGCTCACAACGACATGCCCACCATGCTCACCCGCACCTGGGCCGATGTCGACAATCCAGTCCGCAATCTTGATGGTGTCTTCGTCATGCTCTACCACGATGAGCGTGTTACCCAAATCGCGAAGACGAATGAGCGTCTCTATGAGCCTGTGGTTGTCGCGCTGATGCAGTCCGATACTCGGTTCATCCAACACGTAGAGCACGCCAGTAAGACCCGAGCCAATCTGAGTGGCTAGGCGAATGCGTTGCGCCTCACCACCGGCCAGCGATCCGGCCGGACGATCGAGTGACAGGTATTCCAAACCGACATCGACGAGGAATGCCAGCCGTTCGTTGACTTCCTTCAGCACTCGGTCCGCAATTGCCCGTTCTCGAGCTGACAACTCGAGGCTCTTCAGAAACGCAGCACACTCCCCGATTGGCATTTTGGCCACTTGTGCAATGTTGAGATCATTAAGCGTTACCGACAGCGACAGCGGCTTGAGTCGAGCCCCAGCACAGGCAGGACAGGGCACTTCACGCATGTAGCCTTCAAGTTTTTCACGACTCGATTCGCTCTCAGACTCGGTGTGCTTACGCAGAATGTATGAGATGGCGCCTTCGAAGCCCGTTGAGTACGTGCGCTGGCGGCCGTATCGGTTTTTGTAACGCACATGGACTTCGTGGTCATTGCCGAATAGCAATGCCGACTTAGCCTCATCAGCCAGCTTTGACCACGGCACGTCGAGACTGAAGCCGATCTCAGCGGCTAGAGCTTTTATGAGGCGCAAGAAGTATTCGGAAATGTGCCCAGATGCCCAAGGTGAGATCGCGCCCTGAGTCAGGGTCAGTGAGTCATCGGGAACTACGAGTTCGGGATCAACTTCCATCTGCGTGCCCAGGCCAGAGCACTCGGGACATGCACCGAACGGTGAGTTGAAGGAGAAGGAACGTGGCTCTAGTTCCTCGAACTGATTTCCATCATGCAGACACACAAGGTGTTCGCTAAACATGCGCTCACGTTCAGGGTCAGTCTCAGGCAGGTCAACAAACTCAAGTGTTACAAGGCCGGATGACATACGGAGGGCAGTCTCAATACTGTCCGTCAGTCGACGAACCGCATCCTGCTTCACTGCGAGTCGGTCAACTACAACCTCGATAGTGTGTTTTTCCTGCTTCTTGAGCTTGGGCGGATCATCCAGCGAGTGAACAACTCCGTCGACACGAACGCGCGCAAAACCTTGAGTCTGGAAACTGCGAAATAGTTCGGTGTATTCGCCCTTTCGTTCGCGAATCACCGGCGCAAGAATCTGAAAGCGCGTGCCTTCTTCAATTTCCAGAATTCGATCAACAATCTGCTGAGGTGACTGTCGTGCAATGGGTCGACCACAATCAGGACAGTGCGGCTTACCCGCGCGCGCGTAAAGCAGGCGCAGATAGTCGTAGACCTCAGTGATTGTTCCTACTGTTGAGCGCGGATTGCGGTTTGTTGACTTTTGGTCAATAGAAACTGCAGGAGAAAGACCCTCAATGAAGTCAACATCCGGCTTGTCCATCTGACCCAGGAACTGTCGGGCATAGGCAGATAATGATTCCACATACCGGCGTTGCCCTTCAGCAAAGATGGTGTCAAAAGCAAGTGAGGATTTTCCTGAACCTGACAGGCCCGTAAAAACAATCAGTGCGTTCCTTGGGAGGTCAAGATTGACATCTTTCAGATTATGTTCGCGAGCACCGCGGACAACTAGGCGATCAATCATTGGTAGTCAACTCACTTGAAGCCTCATCGTTCGCCGTTTTGGCAACATCATCCTCAGGCAGAACTTCCAGGGCATCACCCTCATGCTCTACTGCATCAGCAACCACATCCGCCAAAGGTGTATGCGCCAGTAACTCTGGATTTCTGCGGACAGCAATTGAACTGACAAGAACTGTACCCATCAAGATCAGGATGATGAAGCCCAGGGAAGCCGCGATCGATACTTCTGGAACATGCACATGAGTCGTACCACTCAGTGCCTCAAAGAAGAGTTTGACCGCGATGAACCCCAGGATAAGCGCCAATCCTTTTGACAGGTAGATGATCTTGCCCATCAGCCCATCCAAGACGAAATACAACTGACGCAGACCCATCAGCGCGAAGGCATTGACGACCACGATGAGATACGTTTCCTTAGTAAGCCCAAGCACAGCAGGAATGGAGTCCAAAGCGAATAGAACGTCAGTGGTGCCTAGCGCAAGGATGACGAGCAACAGCGGCGTGATTACCCTGCGACCGTCTTGTACTACCGTGAATTTTTCATCATGGTAATGACGAGTGGATGGAAAATTTTTCTCTACAAATCGAACAAACGTGTTGCCCTCGGGGTCAGGTTCTTCGTCGTCAGAGCGCCAGACCTGGACTGCCGTGTACAACAAGAATCCCGCAAATGCGAAGAAAGTGGCGACGAACCGATCGACGGCAGCCACGCCGACCACAATCATGATTGCTCGGAAAACGATTGCTATGCCAACTCCGAACAAAAGCACACGATGCTTGAGGGCATTTGGGACAGAAAATGAAGACATGAGAACTATGAAGACAAAGACGTTGTCTACCGAAAGGCTATATTCGGTGATCCATCCAGCAATAAATTGTTGTGCATAATCTTGACCAAACTGCACCCAAATAAACCCACCGAAAGCCAGAGCCGCTACCAGATAAAACAGCACCCATCGCGTTGCTTCTTTGGCCCCAAAGTCATGCTTCCGACGCTCAACAATGATGTACTCGGCAATGAACATGGCGACGAGCCCACCCAAAGTTGCTAGCCACAGGCCCTCAGAAACATGCATGACTAGAGATTACCTGTTAACAAGGTGCATCGCTTCGCACACGCCACTAAGCATGGCCTGCTTGAGTCATTTGGCGCAGTTCCTTCTTGAGATCAGAGACCTCATCGCGCAACCGGGCCGCAAGCTCGAACTGCAACTCACCTGCAGCCGTATGCATTTGAGTCGACAACTGTTCAATCAAGTCAGCCAGATCTTTCGCTGGAACACTTCGCAAGGTCTGACCGGTCGCTAGCGAAGTGCTGCCCTTGATTCCACCAGCAGCGAGGAATTCTTCGCTATCTGCGTCTTCACGAATGATCATGTCGGTGATATCGGCGATCTTCTTACGCAATGGTTGCGGATCGATTCCGCGCTCCGTGTTGTAAGCAATCTGTTTTGCGCGACGACGATTAGTTTCATCTATGGCAACTTGCATTGAAGCAGTGATCTTGTCCGCGTACATGTGCACTTGACCAGATACATTTCGAGCCGCGCGGCCGATGGTCTGAATCAAGCTGCGCTCACTGCGGAGAAAACCTTCCTTGTCTGCGTCAAGAATGGCAACGAGTGAAACTTCAGGCAAGTCAAGGCCCTCACGAAGCAGGTTGATACCAATTAAGACGTCGTACTCACCGAGTCGCAACTCGCGAAGAAGTTCAACTCTGCGCAAAGTATCGACATCGGAGTGCAGGTAGCGAACGCGAATGCCCTGCTCTAGGAGGTAGTCAGTGAGGTCCTCCGACATCTTCTTCGTCAAGGTTGTCACTAGGACGCGAGTGTTATTTGCAATTCGCAGTCGAATTTCGTGAATGAGGTCATCAATCTGACCCTTTGTTGGCTTGACAATGATTTCGGGATCCAAAAGGCCAGTAGGTCTGATCACTTGCTCGACTACATCGCCCCCAACTTTAGCCATTTCATACTTGCCTGGTGTAGCAGAGAGGTAGACGGTTTGATCAATCCGCTCGAGAAACTCGTCAAACTTAAGCGGGCGATTGTCCATGGCGCTGGGCAAGCGGAAACCATGTTCCACCAACGTGCGCTTACGCGATGCATCTCCTTCAAACATTGCCCCAATTTGGGAAACAGTCACATGGCTTTCATCGATGACCAGAAGGAAATCTTCAGGGAAATAGTCGAGCAGACAGTTTGGCGCACTCCCTGCTGGCCGACCGTCAATATGTCGAGAATAGTTTTCGATTCCTGAACAAAAACCTAAATTCTGCATCATCTCGATGTCATAAGCAGTGCGCATCTTGATACGCTGCGCCTCGAGCAACTTGCCTTGAGCCTCATATTCAGCAAGTCGCTCACGAAGCTCATCCTCGATGGCCGCAATTGCCGCAGCCATGCGTTCTGGGCCAGCCGAGTAGTGGGAAGCCGGGAAAATGTGCATCTCGTTGTCATCGGTCAAGATTTCGCCGGTAACTGGATGTAGCGACATCAAGCGCTCAATTTCATCGCCAAACATTTCAATCCGAATGGGATGTTCCTCGTACACCGGGTACACCTCAATTGTGTCTCCACGCACGCGGAAGGTTCCCCGAGTGAAAGCAATATCGTTGCGTGAATATTGAATGTCGACCAGTCTGCGCAGCAGTTTGTCCCGGTCAACACTTTCACCAACGCGCAGGCGAATCATTCGATCGACATATTCCTGGGGAGTACCCAGACCATAGATGCAGGACACGCTTGCCACCACAACGACATCCCGCCGTGTCAGCAGGCTGTTCGTCGCGCTGTGCCGCAGTCGCTCCACCTCTTCATTAACCGAGGAATCTTTCTCGATAAAGGTGTCACTTTGTGGGATGTATGCCTCGGGCTGGTAATAGTCGTAGTAGGACACAAAGTATTCGACAGCATTGTTGGGCAGCAATTCACGGAACTCATTTGCCAATTGCGCTGCCAAAGTCTTATTCGGCGCAAGTACCAAAGTGGGACGCTGTAACTTCTCAATCAACCACGCGGTCGTCGCACTCTTACCTGTGCCAGTGGCACCCAAGAGGACAACATCCTTTTCGCCCGCCAGAATTCGGCGCTCAATCTCAGCGATGGCCGTGGGCTGATCGCCAGCAGGCTGAAATTCGCTGACCACTTCAAATGGAGCGACCGTGCGCTGTAGATCAGTGATTGGGCGAGCCATGGGTTCAGCCTACGCTGATAGCGCGCTCCACACCTGTTCGACTTGAATCTCCAGGAACTCTCGATTCCCGGCATTGTCAATGATGTAGTCAGCGACTGCTCGGCGTTCCTCGTCACTCGCTTGCTGACCCATTCTGTCCAGAATGTCTTCATCGTCTAGTCCACGAGATTTGAGGCGAATAATTCGGTCTACGGCTGGAGCCAGCACTACAACAACCTTGTCAAAACGGTCGGACATGTCGAGTTCAACCAGTAGTGGTATCTCGTAAACAACAACTTTGCTCGGGTCAATTGCCTCTCGCAAGGCACTCAATGCCGCAGCAACTCGTGGGTGGATGATTGCTTCAAGATCGCTCATGTTTTCAGGTTGCCCGAATACTGTTGCCGCAAGTAACTTGCGGTTAATGCGACCATCTTCGTCCACCATGTCTTGACCGAACCGCTCAACCACCGCATCAAAGCCTGATGTGCCTGGCGCTATTGCCTCACGTGCTAGTTCATCTGCATAGATCACGTGCGCACCGAGCGCCTCAAACATGGCTGCAACGGTCGACTTACCTGAACCAATGCCGCCAGTGAGACCTACAAACATGACTCCAACCCTACTAAGCCCGAGTTTCATTTCTGACAAAAAAGTTGGGGCCACTACCAATCGGTAGCAGCCCCAACTAAACAGATAGAGATTAAGCGTTGTCCGCTAGCTTGTCACGAAGCGCCTGTAGTGCTTCATCGTCCGCTAGTGTGCCTTCGCTTGAACTTTCACCAGAGTACGAGGTTGGTGAATCAACTTCAGCTTCGGCTGCAGCAGCAGCGTCTGCCTTCTTGGCTTCTTCAACCTGAGCCTTGTGAGCTTCCCACTTAGCATGAGCCTCAGCGTACTGACGCTCCCACTCTTCCTTCGCAGCTTCGAATCCTGGCAACCATTCGTTGGTGTCAGAGTCAAAACCTTCTGGATAGATGTAGTTGCCGTTTTCGTCGTACTGGTTCATGCCGTACAGCGCAGCATCAAAGTTGTCGATCTCTGCATCTGAATCAACATCTTCGTTTGCCTGCTTCAGTGACAACGAGATACGACGACGCTCAAGATCAATGTCGATGACCTTAACGAATGCTGAATCGCCAACCTGCACAACCTGCTCTGGAATTTCAACGTGACGTGATGCCAACTCTGAAATGTGAACTAGGCCCTCAATGCCATCTGCAACGCGGATGAATGCACCGAATGGAACAAGCTTGGTGACTTCACCAGGAACAACTTGACCCAGCTGATGGGTACGTGCGAACTGCTGCCATGGATCTTCCTGAGTTGACTTGAGTGACAGTGAAACGCGCTCACGATCGAAGTCAACGTCAAGAACTTCAACAGTTACTTCCTGACCAACTTCAACAACCTTTGACGGATGATCAACGTGCTCCCATGACAATTCAGAAACGTGAACAAGACCGTCTACGCCACCAAGGTCAACGAATGCACCGAAGTTAACAATGCTGGAAATGACACCCTTGCGGATCTGACCCTTTTCCAACTGATTCAAGAAGCCGTGGCGCACTGCGCTCTGTGACTGCTCAAGGTACGCACGACGAGAAAGCACAACGTTGTTGCGGTTCTTATCAAGTTCAATAATTTTTGCTTCGATCTGCTTGCCGATGTAAGGGGCAAGATCGCGCACGCGACGCATTTCAACAAGTGACGCAGGCAGGAAGCCGCGAAGGCCAATGTCCATGATCAAGCCGCCCTTGACGACCTCGATGACGGTACCAGTAACGACACCATCTTCTTCTTTGATCTTCTCGATTGAACCCCATGCGCGTTCGTACTGTGCACGCTTCTTGGAAAGGATAAGGCGACCTTCTTTGTCTTCCTTCTGAAGAACAAGTGCCTCGATAACATCGCCGACTGCTACAACCGAATTAGGGTCGATGTCGTGCTTGATGCTGAGTTCGCGTGAAGGAATGATGCCTTCAGTCTTGTAGCCGATGTCAACAAGTACTTCGTCACGATCTACCTGGACGATGATGCCTTCGACGATGTCACCATCATTGAACGGCTTGATTGTTGCATCTACTGCTGCGAGGAATTCCTCGCTTGAGCCGAAATCATCAAATGTGCTGAAGCGGCTTTTGTCTGTAGTGACGGTCATTAAAAAATGCCTCTAAACGGATGTTGTAGTGCGGATGCTGTTGCATTCAGCTTGCCAGTTGGCAGGCTGAACCCTCATTCCTATGTCTGAATTTGGGCACAATACAGCCCTCTAAGAATAGAGAGCCTGAGACCTAAGGTCAAAACGCTCATTTGCGCAGGTCTGCCGAGTTAGTGAGCCGCTTCTGACCAGGAGTGCCCTGTGCCCACCGACACATCTAGCGGCACGGATAAGTCAGCGGCCGCATGCATGTGTGTCACAACGATTTCCCGAACCTTATCGAGTTCACCAGGAGCTACTTCAACGATTAATTCATCATGTACCTGAAGCAATAATCGGGATTTCAGACTGGCATCCGTCAAAGCGCGATCAACCTTGAGCATTGCCACTTTGACGAGGTCAGCTGCAGACCCTTGAATCGGGGCGTTTAGGGCCATTCGCTCAGCCACTTCACGCAATTGACGGTTATCACTATTTAGGTCAGGCAAGTAACGGCGCCGACCCATGATGGATTCGGTGTAGCCAAGCTTGCGCGCTTCAGCCACGACGTTAGCAAGGTAATCTCGGACTCCCCCAAAGCGCTCAAAGTAGGTGTCCATCAGGTTGCGGGCTTCTTCGTTACTCGTGCCTAGCTGCTGGGCAAGGCCGTAGGCCGACAGACCGTAAGCGAGTCCATAGGACATTGCCTTTATTTTGCGGCGCATGTCAGCATCAACTTGCGTGGTCGGTACACCAAAGACTTGCGAGCCGACCGTCGTGTGCAAATCCTCACCAGAGTTCAGTGCGGCAATCAGTCCTTCATCGCCAGAGAGATGTGCCATAACACGAAGTTCAATCTGACTGTAATCAGCGGTCAGGAGAGTCTCGTATCCCTTGCCCACAATGAACGTCTCACGAATGCGCATGCCTTCTTGGGTGCGAATCGGAATATTTTGCAAATTCGGGTCAGTGCTTGAAAGTCGTCCGGTAGCAGCAACCATCTGGTTGAAGGTCGTGTGAATGCGACCATCGTCAGCGATGCACGCCAAGAGACCCGAAACTGTCTGTTTGAGTTTGGTCACTTCGCGGTAGCGCAATAACGCGGTAAGTAATTCATCATCTGGAAACTTGGCCAGCAATGACTGCAAAGCTTCTGCGTCCGTGGTGTAGCCAGTCTTGATTTTCTTGGTCTTTGGCAGTCCACGTTCATCAAAGAGGACTTCTTGAAGTTGCTTAGGTGAGCCTAAATTGAATTCACGACCGGCACTCAGATGAGCTTGCTTGATTGCCGCCATGCTATCCGCGTCAAAGGATGCTTCAAGAGCCTGAAGTCTCTCTACATCTACTGCGATACCAGCAACTTCCATCCGAGCCAGCACGTCAATGAGCGGCAACTCAACATCGCGCATCAAGTCGATGCCGCCACGTTCAGTAAGTTCGCCTAAAAGGTAGTCCGATAATTCCAACGTAGCGTGTGCACTTCTGGCCAGATTCGAACCGCTCTCCCCCGCGTCATCAAAGAGCATCTGCGCAGGTTCGGTCACAACTAGTGGCTCTAGAGACTTCTTGAGATAACGCATCACGAGTGATGAAAGTTCGAAATCACGACCGCCCGGCGCCACGATGTAGGCAGCAATGGCGGTGTCGCAGTGCAAGCCTTTAACGGCGACACCATTCACAATCAGTGCAGTCAGAGGGCCTTTAGCATCGTGAATAACCTTGGGCTGATCCCCCTCAAGCCACTCAGTAAGAACTTGACCACCCTGCACCAACTCACACCAGACCGAGTCGCCGTTATGGGCAACAAGTGCGACATTGTTAATGAACCCGGTCCCCCGCGCCCAATGTCCGGAAAATGCCAATGCAATAACGCCCGTATTGTGCGCCTGCAGCCAAGTCGACAGTTGCTGCTCGTCGACCTGCGTTGACTCAATCTCAAAGTTTTCGACATCTGTCGACACCTCAGAAACGATGGATGCCGGGTCATGCTCGGATGGCCAGGCGGCAAAGAGCCGTGGGCGCAGTGCGGCAAACTCTAGAGCGTCGAATGTGTCATGGACGACCGTCGGGTCGTAGTCGCGTTTGGCGTACTCTTCGACATCGGTTGATACTGGTGCGTCCTCAACGAGCCGGTTGAGTTGGTAGTTCTGGGCAACTTGAGCCGCATGCTCGCGCAGCGCTTCGCCTACTTTGCCTCCAATAGCCTCTTGCGCGGCCAAAATTGCCTCAAGACTTCCATACTGAGCAATCCATTTCGCAGCGGTCTTTGGCCCAACTCCCGGTACGCCAGGTAGATTGTCGCTCGACTCTCCAACCAACGCAGCAAGATCTCGATAGCGCTCAGGTGGGACACCGTACTTTTCTTCGACAGCCGCAGCATTCATAATTGCGAGATCCGACATACCTTTTTTGGGATACAAAATGGTGACGTCATCAGTGATCAGCTGGAAGGAGTCTCGATCACCTGACACGATACTGACGGGAACCGAGCTCGCATGCGCCAACGTGGCCAAGATGTCATCGGCTTCAAAGCCATCGGCGGTCACAACTGTGATGTTGAGCGCTTCAAGAATCTGCTTGATGAGCTCAACTTGACCGGCGAACTCAGGCGGAGTTTTGGCCCGGGTTGCCTTGTACTCGGGATAAATCTGACTGCGGAATGTATCTCGCGAAATATCGAATGCCACAGCGATGTGAGTGGGCTGACGTTCCTTCAAGACATTCACCAACATGGAGACAAAACCATAGACCGCGTTGGTGTGCTGACCGCTACTCGTGGCGAAATTTTCGACAGGTAACGCGTGAAATGCCCGATAGGCCAACGAGTGACCGTCCAAGATTAAGAAGTTCGGTGAATTTGCCACACTTGATACTAGAGCGAAGTACCGACGGTCCGCGTGCAACGCGGTAAGTTGATGCAAAGGAGTAAATGTGACTGATACATCTGACGGTGATTTTGATTTCTCAAATGTCGGCCCGCTTGCCGAGCGCATGGGCATCAAGATTCTTGAAGCCACACCTGAGCGCGTGGTTGGCACTATGCCAGTCGATGGAAACACTCAACCATTTGGACTCCTACATGGCGGAGCCTCGTTGGTCTTGGCCGAAACCCTCGGCTCACTAGGAGCACATCTGGCTGCAGGAGCTGGTCGAACCGCAGTCGGCATTGAGATCAGTGGTTCACATCATCGTGGCGCACGAGGTGGCCTAGTCACTGGAGTTGCTACCGCAATTTCTCTCGGGAAAACGCTCGCGAGCTTTGAGATAGTTCTTACTGATGAGGCCGGCAAGAAAATCTGCACCTCACGACTCACTTGTCTGTTGCGCGACCTGGCCTAAGTTCGCCGCTGAGGATACTCGCACTGCGCTTTCGAATTCGTTGGGCAACCATACGACTCGGCTCATCGGAAATTTTCTTCCGAAGTTGCGCGGTATCGCAGATGCGGCGGGTGGCTATCGGAGCGAAACCTAAACGAGCAAAGAATCGATTGGCGTCACGCTCTTGCGGCGGAACGGATGCCATGATGCTGTTGCAACTCCAAATGTCCGCATAGCCAAGAGCACTATTCAGCAATGCTTTTGCCACGCCGCGATGGCGTGACGACCTGAGGACATGAAGCCCCGCAATTTGTAGGCTGGGCATTTCGATCCAGGTGCCGACATCGGCAATGCTGACCAACGCGAGACCTACTGCTCTCTCGCCATCCCAGGCAGCCAGAACCTTGAAGTGCTCACTAGTTGTCGATAACAAGATACGGGATTCCAAAGGAGCGGCGTTGACCTTAGCTACACCTGAGTTGATGTCTTCCCACAGCGGAAGTAACGAGTCGAGATCCTGCACAACTGCTTCACGAACTAAAATTGCCATAATCTGAGGCTACGCCCTCTCCCCGACGACTCTGGCACCGCATCCGAGGCGTTTGTTGTTAGACAAGCCCAGTAATGTGCAGCGTTGCTGCGAAAACGAACACTCCACCAATTCGGTAAATCCACTGATTCTGCGGGCGGAGGTACCAGCGGACATCACCTTCGGCCGGATGACGACCAAACAAACCAACAAAGGCAATCACGGCAGAAGCTGCAGTAGCACCTACGAAGGTCAACGGGCCAGATTCAGCCACACCAGCTAGGTGACTCGCAAACATCTGGCCTGCCGCACCAGCCACGAACATGCCCACAGTCAGACCTGGCAAACCAGCGGGCAGCACCTGGAACAACTTGTGACTGTTCGGGAATTTTCTGTCATACAGACTCAAACAGGACGGAAGGATAAACAGAACGGTACCGATGTAAAGCCATGCATTGTGCCCAATGAAGTCGGCCATCATGAAACCAAAGAAGAAGGCTCTCAGCAATAGGGAAATTTGCTTCTGCACGATGCTCGGAGCCGGTGCATGCGACAGGTTGATGGCAAGCAAACGACCAGGGAAATACTTTGCCGCAACTTCTTCACCTACGATGCGCAAGACGATAACGCCAGCTAATAACAGCCCGATGTCACCCGCGTGAGTCACCACAAGTAGCTCACGCCCTGAGAACGGATCTAGCAACTTGATCAGGCTCTTGACCGACCAACCAGCCAGGAAAGCGCCAACCGCGACGTCAATGATGCGCTCATAAACATGGGTAAAGTCCTGGATTGGCTTGCGGCGGATTCCTCTAAAGGCGCCTGCGAGCATGCTGGGCCCGAAGCTAATGATGAGAAGGGTCAGGAGTAGACGCACGTCGTTGAAACTGATGGTTGTCGCTCTGGCCAGTGACACAGCGCAGTAAAGCGCCGTTGCCATTAGTGCAGCAAACGCGTCAAATGCTCCGACGACAACAATGCCCGCAAGGATAGCGGTTGCTGGCGGCAGGACTTCATGGCCAATTCCCGCAATTCCCTTGAGTGCCAAAAGGAAGGCAACAACGGGGAAAACTAAAGACAATGAGCCTGCCATCGCTCGAACATACGAAGCGTCATTGATAATTTTTGACGCAATGGGCGAAATCGGTGCCACTCGCTCTGCCAGACTTCTTATTGGTCTATCCAGAAGTACAAGCGCCCCAGCTTGCCACAGGCTCAACTCATCACCGACGTGAGCCACCTCGTGAAGTACCGTGACATGCTCTGCCTCGGAGGCGGCATCTGCGGCATCCGCGGCATCCGCAGCAGAGCCCGCGGCTCCTGCGGCACCTGCCGCACCACCACTCGCGGCGGCGACAGCACCCGAGGCAACTACCGAGGCTGCTACCGCAGCACCGACTGAGACAGCGATGGCCGCTTTGGTCGCTGCCACTTTCTTTGCCTTTACGGCAGCGACTTTGGTCTCGGTCTTTGAAGAAGTTTGAGGCTGAGTAATTGTTGGCACGAGCACCGGCGCGACTACCTCAGGCGTAAACCCTTCCGCCTTGAGCGTGTCTGCTGTCACATTGCTGGCATTACCCGACAAGTCATAAAAAGAAATAGATGAGACGACCCATGAGGTTGGCTCAGCACCTAGGGGCACGTCAATATCCGCCTGGAACACTGCGCTCTTATTATTTCCTGACACAAATCGAGCCGCGATGTTATTCAGAGTTTGGGTCCCATCGGCGGAGGTGAAAGTCACAACTGCGCCGCGTTTAATGTCGACACCTGAGCCCACATCTTGAACCGTGAAATCAGTGGCGATGGAAATCACACCAGTTGTCATGTCAGGTGCAGAAGGCACTATTTCGAGTTGAGTCACGCTGGGTGGAGTCTGGTCTGTGACACATGCGCTAGCAGTATCAGCCACTTCCGCAATACACACATTGCTTCCGGCTCCGCCAAGGAATGAATCCGCTCCGTCACCACCGAGCAAGACATCGTCGCCGTCTCCGCCATCAAGCGCGTCGTTACCCAACCCACCCGTGAGAGTATCGTTACCCAACCCGCCCTGCAGAACATTGTCCATAATGTCACCGGTGATGTCATCATCGCCGTCACTACCGACTACATTCTCAAAGGTCGCAAGAGTGTCCGCGCCCTGCCCCGTGGCTGTTCCCGCTTGGAGGTCAACGATAACGGCAGTGGCCGATCCGGCAAATGAGACTGTGTCCACACCATCGTCACCAACAAGAGTGTCATTGCCAAGCCCGCCCACAATGGTGTCGTTCCCAAGTCCACCGGAAAGCCTATTGTCGCCTGCATCACCAGTAATGGTGTCATTGCCTGCGCCTCCAACGACTGAGTCGACGCTGGACATAGTGTCATTGCCCTGACCCGTTGCAGTGTCCGCCACCAAATCAACGACTAGGTCGGTCGTCGCATCTGCAAAATTGGCTGTGTCATTGCCTTGAGCACCCACCAGCGTGTCATTGCCATCGCCAGGCGAAAGAATGTCATCACCACTACCGCTGGAAAGAACGTTGTCTAAAGCATCACCAGTAAGTGTGTCGTTGCCCGAACCTGTCGAAACGTTCTCAATCGTTGCAATGGTGTCCGCACCTTGACCAAATGCCTGTCCTGTTGCCAGATTGACGGTCATGTTGGCCTTGGTGTCGCGGAAAGTGACGGTGTCGAATCCATCGCCACCCGACAGCACATCATCACCTAGACCGCCAGCAAGTGTGTCATTGCCGACATCGCCAAGAAGCTCGTCATTGCCACCGGCACCACGGATGATATCGTCACCAGGTCCGCCACTCAGAATGTTGGAGTTGTTGTCACCAATCAGCGTGTCGTTGACCTGGCCACCAATGGCATTTTCAATACCTTGAAGCACATCTGTGTCTTGCCCAGTGGATTGACCTGTGACGAGGTTCACCGTCAGTGGTTGAAGGGCATCAGAGAAATCGACAGTGTCCGTGCCATTCCCACCAGTTACCTGATCATCGGCAAGCCCAGGTCGGATGTTGTCGTTTCCATCTCCACCCTGCAAGACGTTGACCTGGTCATCACCGACAATCACGTCGTTACCTGAACCACTAGTCACGTTTTCAAAGCCAGATACAGAATCGCTACCTTGCCCCGTTGCGGTACTCGCAGTCAGGTCAATAACTAGGTCGCTAGTTGCTGATGAGTAATCCAAGGTGTCGACGCCATCTGCGCCAATGAGCACATCATCACCCAAACCGCCTGTAATGGTGTCGTTTCCTTCACCACCCATGATTGTGTTGCTCGAATCACTACCGATGAGCACATCATCAGCCGAGCCAGAAACAACATTTTCGAGGCGCAGTAGATTGTCATTTCCGTCACCAGAAGCTATGCCAGTTGCAAGATTGACATTAAGTGGTGCCACAACGGTCGCAAACGAGACGGTGTCTGTGCCACCTCCACCATCTAGAGTGTCGTCACCCGAGCCACCAATAAGCACATCATCGCCTGCACCACCAGACAGCATGTTGTTTGACGCATCACCAGTGATGCTGTCGCCGCCTGACCCACCAGCAACATTTTCCATGCCAGTCAGTGCGTCAGCGCCATCACCGGTGCCCACACCCGTGATCAAATTAACGACTACGGCTGAAGTCGTATTCGAGTAGTCCGCGGTGTCACTGTCTGCGCCACCTGAAAGCGCGTCGTCGCCCCCTCGTCCACTGAGGTCATCGTTACCAGCACCGCCGATCAACGTGTTCGCTTGATCGTTGCCAATGATGACGTCATTGCCCGAGCCACCCGTAACGTTGTCGATTCCACTAAGCAAATCTGAGCCGAGACCCGTGGCAGTTCCTTGTGATAGGTCAATGTGTAGCGAATCAGTCGCTGTGCTGAAGAGAGCCATGTCAGTCCCTGCGCCACCTGTGAGTGAATCACTTCCAAGACCACCTGCGAGCGTGTCATTGCCCACACCGCCATCAACTGCATCGTCACCAGCACCAGCAACTATGTTGTCATTGCCCGCGCCACCATTAATCGCGTTAGCCTCAGCATCACCAATGATTGAGTCATTGCCCGAACCGGCGATCACATTTTCACAACCCGAGAGCGTGTCAGTGCCAGATCCAGTTGCTGCACCAGAAACAAGATTGATTGACAGGTCCGCCGTTGAGTCCGCATAGTTCAACGTGTCAGTCCCACCGGCACAAGCGATGTTGTCGCTACCGCTGCCGCCAGCTAAGGAGTCGTTTCCAGCACCGCCAAGAAGAGTGTCGACACCTGCCGCACCGGTGAGAATGTCATCACCGTCGCCGCCGTCTAGCATGTTCGCACCACCGTCACCGGTGAGTTGATCTGCACCCGATCCACCAACGGCATTTTCAAAAGTGCTCAGAGCGTCGCTGCCTTGACCGGCACCTAAACCAGTCTGCAAATTGACCGTGATGTTCGCACTTGAATCTGCGTAGCTCACAGTGTCTGTGCCATCTCCACCGGAGAGGGCGTCGTCACCGTCACTGCCAGAAATAACATCATTTCCGGCACCACCAGTCAGGACATTAGCGCCAGCGTCTCCCATTAACCGGTCATTGCCTGCACCAGAGGTCACATTCTCAAGGCCTAGGAGAGCATCAGAGCCATTACCTACTGCTGTTCCTTGCGCGAGGTCGACTATCAAATCTGACTTGATTGACTGGAACGAGACGGTGTCAACACCTTGTCCGCCATCTAAGCGATCATTACCCAGTCCACCGGAAAGCGTGTCCGCTCCAGGACCGCCATCAATGGAGTTAGCGCCTGCATCACCGACAAGAACATCCGAACCAAGCCCACCGACGAGATTCTCAAACCCTGAGAGAGTGTCAAAGCCCTGCCCAGAAGCCGTTCCGGCAACCATGTCTACCGAAACATTTGACGATACTGAGGAAAAACTTAATGTGTCAGTTCCCGCGCCACCTTGATACGTGTCGTCGCCGACATTGGCATTCACGACATCGTTTCCAGCGTCACCAATCAATGTGTCGTTGCCCAGACTGTCGGTCAACGTGTCGTCGCCAAGATCTCCGTGCAGGGTGTCATTACCTGCGCCGCCATTCAGGAAATCGTCGCCTGGCCCACCGGCCAGGTTGTTAGCCTGCCCATCGCCAGTCAGAATGTCGGAAGCCTGTCCACCAATGATGTTCTCCACTGATTGCAGGCTATCGGCACCGTCGCCTGTTGCAACATCATTAGACAGATCAACAGACAGCGATGACGTGACGGTGGCAAAGCTCACCGTGTCTGAGCCGTTACCGCCGGAAAGCAAATCATTGCCGGGTCCGCCAACCAAAGTATCGTCACCCGCGCGACCACTTAACTGATTGTCTCGACTGTCACCCGTGAGCGTATCGTCACCCGAGCCACCCAAGACATTTTCAAAACCGCTCAGTGAATCAGTACCCTGTCCAGTCGCTTGCCCGATTGAAAGGTCAGCGCTCACGCCAGCCGTCGCATTTGAGTAATCAGCGGTGTCGTCGCCGAGACCACCAATCAGGGTGTCATCTCCTAGACGACCTGCAATGATGTCGTCACCAGCTGAACCATCAAGCACGTTGGCCACGTCACTGCCAACTATCGTGTCATCGCCGACACCACCGATGACATTTTCCAGACCCTGAAGTGTGTCTGTGCCTTCGGTAGCGCTTTGAGAAGTTCCAGCCACCAAGTCGATGTTTACAGCAGAGTTAGCGTCTGCAAAATTCACAGTGTCGATTCCGTCAGAGCCGGAAATACTGTCATTGCCGGGACCACCAGAGAGCGTGTCTATGCCTGTTCCGCCCAACAGGCGATCATCGCCAGCGCCACCAGAAATTGTGTCGTTACCAGCGCCGCCAACTAGTTGATTCGCACCGGAATCGCCGATGAGAGTGTCATCATATGAGCCCGTCGTGGCACTTTCGATGCCGTCGAGTAAGTCATGCCCGTCGCCTTGGGCCGACTGCGTTACGAGATTGACTGTGACGGATTGGGGCGCTCCAGCAAAATTTGCAGTGTCCGTGCCAAGGCCACCTGACAAAACGTCATCACCTGCGCCACCTTGAAGCGAGTCATTGCCTGCACCGCCAACTAGATAATTCGCTGAGGCGTCGCCAACAATTGTGTCGTCACCCGCTCCAGACACAACGTTTTCCATGCCGGTCAGGCGATCAGTTCCAACTCCAGTCGCGGAGCCCAGTGTTAAGTCAACAGTCACATTCTGCGCTGTAGCAGAAAAATCTATGGTGTCAGAACCTTCATCGCCAGAAACAATGTCGTTTCCTGCACCGCCATCTAGACGATCGTTGCCAGCCGCGCCCGAAATTGTGTCATTTCCAGCGCCGCCACTAATGACATTGGCATCTTGATTGCCGTAAAGTCTGTCGTTCGCATAGCCGCCAATAACATTTTCAAACCCTGTGATGGAATCGTCACCGTTTCCAGCGCTTTTTCCGGTGCTCAAGTTCACGGTCACAGCGGTAGCTGCCTTGGAATAATCGACGGTATCCTGACCTGCTCCGGCATCCATGACGTCGTTGCCGGCCCCGCCCGACACAACATCATCTCCCGCACCGGTGGAGATCACATTGGCTACTGCACTACCGATGACAGTATCTGAACCGCTTCCAGTTGTGACATTTGCGAAACCTGCAATTGAATCCGAGTGAACTGAACCCGTCACAGTGAGTTTCACCAAATCGACGACGACTGGGGCGCTGTCAGCGCCGAAATACAAGGTATTTGAGCCCGCATTACCCGAGACAGTATCGGTGCCAGTTCCTGGATCTATCTGGTCGTCGCCAGTACCACCTGAAATAGTGTCGTTACCCGGACCAGCATCGATCGTGTCATTTCCCGCAAGGCCGGTTATGGTGTCATTTCCACCTAGGCCGCAAATGACATCTGCGCCTTTGGTTCCAGCGAGAACGTCATTGCCTGCAGTGCCCACAATTGTGCAAAGCGCACCATCTGAAGCGTTCACGCGAGTGGGTTCAGACCACGCGTTGCCAGATGCCACAACGAAGGCAAGGGCAACTACCGGGAAACAGTAGCCGAGTACTCGTCTGAAAGACACGACTCACTCTCATTCTGTTCAACGGACCTGATTGTGGCGGACTTAATGTTCGGCATCTTATCGCAGACACAGGGTCAAAGGAAAAAATCGACCAGATTTAGTCCTTGAACCTGTATGAAATCATGCGTTGCCTTAAATCATCAGACGCCTTCGGCACTGATTTCAGCCGATCTCGAAGCATGAGCCTTCAGAAGTTTGGTCTGCATTGCATGAAACGGTGTCAAATCCACGTCGGTTGCACTACCTTTGCCATTGTTTCTGCCGTGGTCGAAAGGATTGTCAATATCCTTAGTTAGCAGCACAAGGTAGACATAGATGAGGGTCAAGCCACCGGTCATGGCGTAGCCAATAAGCGGCGTAGAGAAAACCACAACTGAAAAGCTCGCGACTACGCCTGTCACAAGTAACTGCATGAGCGCATAGCCTGACGAAATGAATTCGGTATCTCTAATCACTTGAATTCGCGAGAGCGCCGCCCCTAAATCGCTGTTTACTCGAAGCAGGCGGTGCAAGTAATAATCCGGCACATCGCTTCGGTCCAGATCCAGAATGAGTTCACCCATATCGCTGTGGGCCAACCACATCTCGTCGTTGGAGCACAATCCGTAGAGCCAGTCATGGATGACATGTGTGAGGTCAAGAACTCTGCCGTGCGCTGAGGTCGGATCCTGACCAACTCGAACTAATCCTCGGCGGGACAGGCCATCCAAATCATTCAGTGATCTGGAAATCACAGCAGGCAATCGCTCCGCCTCTTTATAGTCGGCAATTACGCCAGTGAGCATTAAACCCAAGATTATTGAAATGCCGGTAAGTATCGGTGCGAGGTCAGAAAACTTGAGACTCAGTTGCACCTTGAGGATGTCTGTTACAAGGAACCTAAGAGCAAGAGCAACGGCTAGCACAGGGATGGAGCGAACAACAATCATCCATTTGTTTTTCTGACTTTGCGAAAGCACTGAGTCCCGCATCCTTCCAAGATACTCCAACAAACTTACAACTATGCAACGGCAAAAGTTTCACCAGTGTCATTGGGCCCATCTGAGGACTTAGGCAGCAAACCAACACACTGGGACTGTCTCTCGCGCATTTCCAACCTACCCCACTTCATGGTGCATCTAATGCAAACAGTGGCTCCCCACGCATAAGTTCACGGAACACACACAATCCCGTCACGAATTGTTCAACTAAGTGCGACAGCATCGTACAAATACGACTTGAAGGCGTTAGTTGCCGCTTCGAAACAATCAATCAGGAGATTCAGTGAAATTCGGTCCAGGCAAGTGGAGCATCCTAGGCAAGTCACTACCATACGTAGCGGGCGTCGTTCTTGTGCGATCCGTGCTTGAAGGGCTCTTCCATGTGAAGCTTGACCTCAAGTTCTCAGACATCTCGAGTCTCTTGACGGCAACGTCGCTCATTGTTGCTCTCATGCTCACAGGAGTACTAGCCGACTACAAAGAATCAGAACGCATTCCCAGTAACGTAGGTCGCGCACTCACAAACCTCGAGGGACTGGCATGGCGCGGTCTGAACTTGACCGGCCAAGATGGACATTGGGCCCGCGAACGAGTGTTGGTCATCGGAGAGGCTATTCACGACTGGCTAACTCTCCAAAGCGATAGCGAAACCATGTGGGCAGCACACCGAGATGCCGCAAATTTGATTCTTGAAATCGAGAAGGCCGGTGCACCAGCTCACTACATCAAACGCATGCTCGAAGTGAACAGTGAATTGGGTGCAAATCTCATTCGAGTGCAAGTGATTCGCGACACGTCATACATCCAGCCCGGTTACGCACTCATGGAAACGCTGGTCGGTTTCGTCCTTGCGCTGCTCACTATCGTTGAATTTCCTGCGCCCTACATTGAATGGCCGATTTCGGCAACGCTGGCTGCCCTGTACACCTCACTTGTGCTCTTAGTGCGCGATGTGGATGATCCATTTGAATACGATGCGGACGGAAAGAACACCAGTGCAGCGGACGTCGATTTGTCACCATTCTTGGACGCAATGAATCGGATGCGCACTGAAATTGGCACGCCTAATCTTGTTCCAAACCAAAGTGAGATTTAGCCACTCAACGAGACATTTGCTATCCGCACCTTTCAGGACAATACCGACAAACAGAAATCCACCCGAAACTGGGTGGATTTCTGTTTGTCGGGCTGACAAGATTTGAACTTGCGACCCCTTCACCCCCAGCGAAGTGCGCTACCAAACTGCGCTACAGCCCGTCATTGGCAATCCTAGCGTTTGCCAATTCGTCAACAATACTCAGACCTCAGCGGCCGCGCTTCTCACGGATTCGCAAGTTGATCACGATCGGCGACCCCGCGAAACCAAACTCTTCACGGAAACGACGCTCGATAAATCGACGATAGCCAGCTTCCAAGAAGCCCGAGGTGAACAACACGAACACGGGTGGTGCAACGCTCGCTTGAGTTCCAAACAAAATCCTTGGCTGCTTTCCACTACGCACCGGATGAGGATGCGCGGCTACAATCTCAGTCAAGAAGGTATTGAGACGACCTGTTGGCACGCGCGTCTGCCAGCCGTTAAGCGCAGTGCGTAAAGCCGGAACTAGACGATCTTTATGCCATCCAGTTCGAGCGCTGAAGTTGATACGGGGCGCCCATTGAACTTGCACTAGGTCCCGCTCAATCTCACGTTCTAGGTAGTACCGGCGCTCATCGTCGACCAGGTCCCATTTATTGAACGCAATAACCAACGCGCGTCCAGATTCAACAACCATAGTGATGATTCGAATGTCCTGATCGCTAATCGGCTGACTAGCATCAAGGAGCACGACCGCAATATCTGCCTTGTCTAGAGCAGACTTAGTGCGAAGGGTCGCAAAGTATTCATGACCTGAAGCGGTCTTGGCCTTCTTGCGAATACCAGCAGTGTCGACCAATATCCACTCTTCACCGCCGAGTTCAACAAGCTCATCTACTGGGTCGACTGTTGTGCCAGCAACACTGTCGACAACGGCGCGCGTTTCGCCGGAAAGGGCATTCAGCAGGCTCGACTTACCAACGTTCGGCTTACCCAAGAGCGCAATGCGCTTCGGTCCACGTGGTCGAGCTTGACCTTGACCTTCTTGAGGGAAGTGCGACAAAACCACATCAAGCAAGTCACCACTGCCGCGACCATGGAGTGCCGAAACTGCATAAGGCTCCCCTAGTCCAAGGGACCAGAGCCGAGCAGCCTCAGCCTCAGCACGTTGATCATCAACCTTGTTGGCTACCAACACAACGGGAACTTTTGCCTTGCGTAAAACTCGAACAATGGCTTCATCTTCATCAGTTGCACCAACTGTTGCATCAACGATAAACATGACCACGTCACTGTTTCGCATTGCAGATTCAGCCTGGGCAGAAACCTGCATACTGAGGCCTTGAGCGTCATGTTCCCAGCCACCTGTGTCAACCACAATGAATGGAACACCGTTCCAGTCGGTCTCGTAACGTACACGGTCGCGAGTCACGCCCGGGCGGTCCTCAACGACTGCTTCACGGCGTCCAATGATGCGGTTTACCAGCGTCGACTTACCAACGTTTGGGCGGCCAACAATTGCCACAACCGGCATGGTCTCGATTTCAGCAATTGCCTCTTCAACTTCGCCACTATCGATACCAAGACGATCAAGCAACGCCTGATAGTCATCGTCGTTTAAGTCTTCCCAATTTTCTGGCAACTCAATGTCGTCATCGATTTCGACGACTTCGCCAGCCACATCGTAGATGTGATGTTCATTGCTTTCAGTCATGACTGCTCCGCTACTAATGCCAGCACGTGTTCGATAACTTCCGGCAGATCCATATGTGTGGTGTCCAGCAAGATGGCATCTTGCGCCAACTCCAAAGGTGACGCCTGTCGAGTTGAGTCCGCATGATCGCGGGCTAACAGGCTTTCTTGTGTTGCAGCTAAATCTCTTTCAGATTGTGCCGCTCGGCGGCTTGCTCGCACGATGGGGTCCGCCGTGATGTAAAGCTTAAGGTGAGCGTCCGGTAATACAACTGAGCCGATGTCGCGACCCTCAACAACAATTCCGGTCTTCGCTTGCGCGGCAATCTCTTGCTGGCGGGCTACCAGTAGCGAGCGGACCGTGGGATTGGCGGCCACCTGGCTGACCAGGGAAGTAATGAGTTCTCCTCGGATAATGCCTGTCACATCAGTGCCGTCAACGTGAATGTCCTGGATCTCGGGACTCGTACTGGGCTCGAGAAGAGCTTCGGGGGCCAGCTCTGCAACAGTCTGGACATCTTTAACATCGGCACCCTGCGAGAGCACAAACCATGTCATTGCTCGATACATGCTGCCAGTATCGAGGTAATCCAAACCGAGCGACCGAGCAACACCGCGTGCAACGCTGGATTTTCCCGAACCACTGGGTCCGTCAATTGCGATTACCAGCGGCGTAGACATAAGGGACAGTCTATCTGTCAGACAATGACGACGAATCCCTGCGTAATAAGAGAATGTTCCAATTTGCTCGCCACGTCTCGCGCAACAGAGAGTTCGACGAGCCCAGTCATGCGACCCAGTGAGTGGTCAATACGCACGTCTTCAAGGTTCACGTCCGCCTGCGCCGCTGCCGCAAAGAGTCGCGCCAACTCACCTGGCTTATCATCAAGTCGGACAACGACGACGGCATCTTCTTGAATGCGCTCACCATGCTTGCCTGGCAACTTCTTCTGCCCAGTAGATCCAAGAGTCAAAATGTCGATAACTGCTTGCTTGTCACCCTTTTCAAGAGCGTCGGCAACTTCGGTCAGGCTAATGGCCACGGCAGCTACCTGCCGAGAAACTTCGACCGAATTGCTAGCCAAAATATCCGACCATAAATTCGCGTCAGAACCTGCGATGCGAATGGTGTCGCGAATCCCCTGTCCAGCGAGGTCAACCTGCGACTGCGGGGCATCAACCAAGCGCCCGGCCAAGACTGATGCCACAACCTGAGGTGTATGCGAAATGAGTGCAACGGCTTGGTCGTGTTCCTCAATGCTGCGTTCAATTGGTACCGCACCGAGGGCAGTCGCCAATTCATAGACTGCAGTGCACGCAGCATCTGACGTGTGGGAAGTCCGAGTAATGACCCATGGTCGATCCACAAAAAGGTTGCTTTGTGCTGCTCGAGCTCCTGAAACTTCACGTCCTGCCATGGGATGCCCACCGACAATGCGGCGTAGAACTGATTCAGGTTCATCCTTGAGTGCGGCAAAAATTGCACCTTTGACACTCGCCACATCTGTCACCACGGCATTCGGGTGTTGATGAGCAGCAGAACGCATAACGTCTGCGACTGAGCTTGGCGGAGTCGCTACGACGATGAGATCAACAGTCGCTTGCTCAGTCCAACTGCTTGCCCCACTCTTCACAAGCCCTGTTTGCAATGCATCGGAATCGGAATCACTAAGGAAGACTTCGTTCTCTTGCGCCTTCAGCGCCAGAGCAATCGATGTACCAATGAGGCCCGCGCCAATGACAAGGACGCGCGTATGTGAACTCTGATTCATGAGAAAACTTACTGGGCAATGTCCTGGCGCAGGGCTTCAGCACCGCGCAAGTAGACATGCTTCATTTCTGCTCGAGCAAGCGGCGACTCCACGTGCACCATTACCCGAATGACTCGAGACATAGCACCCGCAACGTCAATCTCTTGTGCGCAAATCAATGGCACATCGGCCAGATTCAGGCTACGTGCAGCAGCCGCAGGAAAGGCACTCGTGAGGTCTGGAGTGGCAGTGAAAAGTATGCTGACCAAATCTGCGTAATCGACTGCATTACGTGCAAACATCTCATTGAGCAGTTCAAGAACAGCATCCGACATTTCACTCGCATCATCTGCACTCAGGCAGGTTGCTCCGCGGATAGCTCTCATACTCACTCTGACAGTCTAAAGCCCGACCGCGCTGTACAAAGTCCCCAACTCTTTATTGGTCAACGGTCGAACTTTTCCGGGTCGAAGCATGCCTAAGCGAATTGGACCAACCTGAGTGCGAACAAGGTCAACAACTGGATGGCCGACTTCATCAAACATTTTCCGGATGATGCGATTACGCCCTTCGTGAATGCGAACTTCAACAACACTGTCGGAACTACCGTGCTCTACAAGCCGACAACTAGTTATCGCTACCGGAGTTCCTTCGATGACAATGCCATGTCCAATTTCCGCGATCACTTCTTTAGAGACTCGACCTTTGACCCGAGCCAAATAGGTCTTCACAATGCCATGTGACGGATGAGCAAGTCGTTGACTTAATTCCCCGTCATTGGTGAGCAGCAGCAGTCCTTCAGTGTCGGCGTCGAGCCTTCCAACGTAAAAAAGTCGGGCGTCGTAGTCGTGGATGATGTCCCCTACGCAGGAACGACCTTGTGGGTCAGACATGGTCGTGACCATGCCACGCGGCTTATTCAGAGCGACCACAACGTGTCCACTTGTTTGAGCGATGCGCACATTGTCGACATGAATGATGTCCACGTCCGGATCGACCCGAGCTCCTAATTCGTCAATGAGTTCACCATTGACTTTTACCCGACCCGCTGTGATGAATTCTTCACACTTACGCCGAGATCCAAGCCCCGCTGCAGCAAGAACTTTTTGGAGCCTAATTTGACCAGATTCCATGACTAGGCGTTGTTCATGTCAAGAACATCTTCAACGCTGTCAGGCATCGGCAGGTGCTCAGCAATTGGTGGTAGGTCTTCCAGACCCTTCAGGCCAAGACGTTCTAGGAAATAAGTGGTCGTCCGATAGAGGTGAGCGCCAGTTTCGCCATCATGACCGACCTCTTCAATGAGTCCCCGAGTGACCAAAGTCCGGACAACACCATCAACATTCACGCCTCGAATCGCCGAGATGCGGGAACGTGTGACCGGCTGACGATAGGCAACAACGGCAAGAGTCTCCAGAGCTGCTTGCGTGAGTCGAGCATGTTGACCGTCAAGAACAAAACGCTCAACAACGGTGGCACAGTTATCGCGAGTCCAAAAGCGCCAGCCACCGCCAAGTTCACGCAAGTCAAACCCACGACCCTGCACTGCGTATTCCTGGGCGAGATCATGCAGGCTAGTAATTACCTGATCCTCGGGGGTTCGGGTAAGTGTCGCCAACGTGGCAACTGTCATTGGCTCTTCGGCAACAAGCAGTAAGGCCTCGAGGGCTGCGTTCAGAGTTGGTGCACCCAATGAGTCACCATCGTCTTCATCCGCATCCGTTACTAATTCGCCATCTTCAAGTTCAGTGACCTCTTCAGGCTCAAGCGTTTCCGGCAGGACAACACCAAGCGCATTCTCTGGCGCAACAGCCTTATCTGTAGTTACCTCAGTCTCACTCATCGGTTACGCTCTCACCTTCACTGCCGGGATTCATTTCTTCTTCGTTCATTTGATCAGAGTCTTCATCCTGGACTGGGGCCGAATCAAACTCATCAATTTCGCGGTTGAGCTCCACGTTCTCGTCGCCCACCCATCGAATGTGCAGATCACCAAGCGGAGTCGGTTGATCAAACAGCACGACACCATCGCGGTAAATCTCAAGCAGAGCCAAGAACCTTGCAACAACCAACAGTGTGGTGTCACAGTCACGAGTCAGAGTCTTGAAGGTGGCAGTGCCCATTCGACGCAAACGATCGACAATTATGGCCGCCTGTTCACGAACAGAAACGCGCGCAGCGTGAATGTGTGCAACTGAAATAACCTCAGGAAGTTTTGGCTCTAGGGCACGTGCTGCAAGGTTTGCGAAATCATCTGGTCCAAAACCAAAAACAACCTCAGGCAGCAAACCTTGAAAGCGCGGATCCAGCCCAACTGTGCGGGGGTGCATACGACCGGCGGTAGCCAATCGGTATTTGAAGTCCGCACTCATTTGCTTGAACGCTCGGTATTGCAGGAGTCGAGCGACAAGTAGGTCTCGGGCTTCAAGCACTGCGAGATCCTCTTCATCTTCAACTTCGCCACCTGGCAAAAGGCGTGCAGCTTTCAGGTCAAGCAGCGTTGCGGCGATAACAAGAAACTGTGTGGCTTCGTCAAGCGTCCACTTGTCGCCAAGTTCTTTGATGTACGCCAAAAAATCGTCTGTGACTTGATGTAACGAGAGCGCAGTGACGTCCAGGCGATGCTTCGCAATGAGCGACAAGAGAACATCGAACGGTCCTGAGAATTCTTCAAGTTGGACGAGAAATGAATCTGCTGCTTCAACCAAGTCAGTTGACACACCAGGCGCCGTGGGCGCCAGCACGGACATTACTTACTGACCGAGCCCTTCGCCTCAAGACGAGAAACAAGTTCCCAAGCAAGGTTGCGGTAAGCAACTGCGCCTGATGAGGTCGGAGCCTGTTCAATAATCGACACTCCGGCTTTTGTGGTCTCTGGGAACTTCACAGTGCGAGAGATAATCGTATGGAAAAGTGCATCGCCAAACATCTCGTAGACTGCCTCAACAGTTTCGCGAGTATGCAACGTGCGAACATCCACCATCGTCGGCAGAACACCATCAATAGTCAGTCGACTGTTGAGGCGCTCTCGAACCTTGCCAATGGTTTCGCGCAGCATTTCAACACCGCGAAGTGCAAAGAATTCACATTCCATCGGGATAATGGCACCGTCTGATGCGGTCAAGGCATTGACAGTCAACAGGCCAAGCGATGGCTGGCAATCAATCAACACGTAGTCATAGTCGGCACGAATCGTCTGCAATGCGCGATCCAGTGCGAACTCGCGGGCAACCTCGCCAGCAAGACGTAGTTCAGCGGCACTCAGGTGAATGTTGGCTGGAAGTAGGTCAAGGCCCTGAATTGATGTCTGTACAACGACTTCGGATGCGGGTGCTGCCGAACTATCCATCAACATGTCGTAGACCGTCTTGCGGCCCTCGAGTGCAGCAGGTGCAACCCCTAAACCGATTGACAATGATCCCTGAGGGTCCATGTCCACCATGAGCACCTTGCGACCAGCTTCGGCTAGCGCTGCACCAAGGTTGATGGTCGTCGTTGTCTTACCAACGCCACCTTTTTGGTTGGTCATGGAAATCACGTAAGCCGGACCGTGCGACGCCAGAGGCGCAGGCTGAGGGAATGTCGGAATTGGACGACCAGTCAGACCGATGGGGCCAACGCTTTCATCCGAAACTTTTGGGTTCACCAAAGGCGTGACAGATGCGTCCCGCTGCAAAGCGGGATCTGGCAATGGAGAAATTGGTTCTGGCACGTGGTGGTCCTGAGGCATTGGAACTGTCATGTCGATGTCCTTCCCAGAAAAAGTCATTACGGGTAGTGCAATCACTAGTCGTCGGGGAAGACTTGACTGAGTTTAGGATACGTCACGCTTATGCAATTCACTGGCATCCCAAACGATGTTTAGGGTTTGCGTGTCGCACAAAATATTTATGGCTGGCGCTTTACTCACATGCCAGCTTTAGGCTCGTGCCCACGGGGATTTAGGCGCGTGCCCGCGGATGCGCAGTGGCATAAACTTCACGCAACTGTTCAACGGTCACCATGGTGTAGACCTGAGTAGTCGTGACTGATGCGTGACCAAGCAGTTCCTGGACCACACGAACGTCTGCACCATTTTCTAAAAGATGAGTCGCAAAGGAATGCCTCATGGTGTGCGGTGAGACTTTCCCTTCCAAACCAGCCTTTTGGGCAGCAGTTTGCAGGATCGCCCAGGCACTCTGGCGAGATAGTTTGCCCCCACGAGCGTTGAGGAACAAGGCGCTCTGCCCCAAGCCTCCCGAAGCAATAACGGGACGCGACCTGACTAGGTAAGCCTCAAGTGCTGCAAGCGCGACCCGGCCCACTGGAACAAGGCGATCTTTGTCGCCCTTGCCGCGCAGGCGCAAAATTGGCATTTCTGCTGATAACTGCGCCACATCATCGACATGAAGCTCCATCAACTCCGAAATGCGAGCGCCAGTGCTGTAGAGCAGTTCAAGCAATGCGCGGTCTCGTAGCATCAGCACGCTCAAATCTGAGGTGCTATCTGCGCCCACTGAAGCAAGTAATCGTTCAATGTCCGAAAATGGCAAAGCCTTCGGTAGGCGCTTGGTTGCAGCGGGAGGCTTGACTGTGCGAGACGGATCGCTGGGCGTGATGCCTTCACGTGCCATAAATGCGTGAAAGCCTCTAACCGCAATCACACAGCGCCCAGCAGATGTCGGCGCTAGAGCTGCTTGCCCGTCTCGGCCAAGCCGAATGGCAACCAAGAAGTCGGCCACGGTCTGAGATGTCACCTGCTTGGGATCGTCAATTCCCAAGCTTTCACAATAAGTCTCATAGCGGGCGAGGTCGCGACGGTATGCGGAGAGCGAATTCTTTGCAAGGCCCCGCTCAACACTGAGGTGATCAAGGTATGCACCAATGTGGCGAGTGAGCTGATTCACACGCCGACTGTACCTGACATAACTACAGCGATGTGGGCTGCCACGCTGAAACTCTAAGCGAGGACCTCATCGCTTGAAAGTAGTTCCAAACCAAACGCCTGAGCCACAGCGCCATAGGTAACTTGACCCTCGTGCACATTCAAACCAAGCGCCAAGGACGCATCCTCACGCAGAGCTTGCTTCCAACCCTTGTTCGCCAGTGCGACTGCATACGGCAAAGTGACATTCGTCAGTGCATAGGTTGAGGTGTGCGGGACCGCTCCCGGCATGTTGGCTACACAGTAGAACGTAGACCCATGAACTTGATAGGTCGGCTCAGCATGCGTAGTTGGCCGCGAGTCCTCAAAGCAGCCGCCCTGATCGATAGCGATGTCGACCAAGACTGAACCTAGCTTCATGCGGGACACAAGATCGTTACTCACAAGTTTTGGCGCCTTAGCTCCGTGAATGAGAACAGCGCCGATAACGAGGTCGGCATCAAGAACCGCCTTTTCAATCTCATATGCATTCGAGGCAATGGTCTGCATGTGACCTTGATAGATCGCATCCACGTGACGCAAACGAGCAATGTTGAGATCCATCAAGATAACTTCCGACTGCATACCTAGTGCAATGGCCGCAGCATTCAAGCCAGAAACTCCAGCGCCAAGCACGACTACCTTGCCAGCAGCAACACCCGGCACGCCGCCGAGTAGCACGCCACGACCACCGTAAGAACTCATCAATGCATGAGAGCCAACCTGAGGCGCTAGTCGTCCAGCCACTTCCGACATCGGAGCAAGCAGCGGCAATGAACGATCAGGAAGTTCAACAGTTTCGTAGGCGATGGCAGTCACACCGGATGCAAGTAGTGCATCGGTGCAAGCACGCGAAGCCGCGAGATGAAGGTACGTGAACAGAACCTGACCCTTGCGCATGAGGTGATACTCGGCCTCGATCGGCTCTTTCACCTTCAAGATAAGGTCGCCGATTTCCCAGACTTCTTCAGCAGTCTGCAAGATCGCAGCACCAGCCTGCACATATTCTTCATTTGTGATCGACGAACCCACACCAGCGTCATGTTCAATGAAGACTTCATGTCCATTGCGAGTCAGTTCCATCACCCCAGCAGGAGTTATGGCGACTCGGTACTCGTGGTTCTTAATTTCGCGCGGGATGCCGACCTTCATGAGACTAAACCTTTCCTAGCAGAAACATCAGTGCTTCTCACCTAAGGCTATTGCGAAGCGTCAACAAATATCGAACTTTGAGATTAACGAGGGAGTCGGACCCGATCGCGCTCAAGAACCGAAGCACGAGCAGCCCATGGACTGTCACTCGGTCGCAAAACAAGGTCCGGTTCGGCCATTGCAGTAAGCAAAGCGAACGTCCCCGCGACCAGAAGCGGATGGGTCACTCGGCCTTGCGAAATTGCTTCCACTACTTCAGCAATCGGAATCCAGTGCACAGGCATGTTGAGTTCTTCAGCATCACCGACCGGCCGACCATCAGGATGTTCACTGAGGTCGTGCGCCAGATAGCAACGTAACTGCTCGGTCGAACCCCCAGGGGAGTTTGCAAAATCAAACAATACATTCCAGGTCTCGGCCTCATAGCCAGTTTCTTCAAGCAACTCACGCTTGGCAGCAACCAATGGATCTTCGTCAGAGACATCGAGCAAACCTGCTGGTGGCTCCCACATGACCGTTCCAAGGGGATGGCGATATTGCTCCACAAGCAGCATCTGGCCAAGTTCATTGACGGCGATGATGCCAACTGCTCCGGGATGGAGAACATACTCACGGGTGACTTCAACGCCATCAAGATCAAAAACGTCACGGCGGATATCAACGACCATGCCCGGCAAGATTGTCTGGCGGTCGAGCAATGGAAAATCAGCCGGGCGATCAGCAATCATGAGCGGTTTTTCAGAGCAGCTTCAATAAGTCCACGGAAAAGTGGATGCGCTTTAGTCGGACGTGAACGCAATTCGGGGTGAGCCTGAGTCGCAATGTAATAAGGGTGAACCTCTGCCGGAAGCTCGACAAATTCAACCAAGCGATCGTCAGGCGACGTTCCGGAGAAGACAATTCCAGCCTCTTCAAGCTGAGGGCGGTACGAGTTATTGACCTCATAGCGATGACGGTGACGCTCTTCAATCAGCGAACTTCCATACACCCGCTCTGCTGTACTGCCAGCCTTGAGTGCGGCTGGGTACATACCCAGACGCATAGTGCCACCCATGTCACGCTCACCCGAAACAACATCATGCTGATCAGCCATCGTGGAGATGATGGGGTTTGCAGTTTCTGGGTCAAACTCAGTTGAACTCGCATCGGTAATGCCAACAACATTGCGTGCGTACTCGATCACCATGCACTGCAGACCTAAACATAGACCGAGAGTTGGGATTTTGTTCTCGCGAGCAAACTTGAGCGCACCAAGTTTGCCTTCAATGCCCCGGATACCAAAGCCGCCAGGAACGCAGATGGCATCCACATCTCCTAATACTGTCCGTGCACCTTCGGGGGTTTCACAATCATCTGATGCCACCCAACGAATGTTCACACGTGCATAGTTCGCGAAACCTCCTGAGCGAAGTGCTTCGGTGACTGACAGGTAAGCGTCTGGCAAGTCGATGTACTTGCCGACTAGTGCGACAGTAACTTCATGTTTTGGGTTGTGTACGCGGTCCAGCAGATTGTCCCATGCTTCCCACTTCACGTCGCGGAATGGTAGCCCAAGTCGGCGAATGACATAGGCGTCTAGACCCTCGCTGTGCAATACACGCGGAATGTCATAGATGCTTGGCGCATCCACAGCAGCAACCACTGCTTCCACATCAACGTCACACATCAAAGAGATCTTGCGCTTTATGCTTTCTGGAATTTCTCGATCTGCGCGCAAGATGATGGCATCTGGCTGAATACCAATGCTGCGCAGCGCCGAGACCGAATGCTGTGTTGGCTTGGTCTTGAGCTCACCAGATGGACCGATGTAAGGCAGGAGTGAAACATGGAGGCAGAGGACATTGTCCCGACCAAGTTCGTGACGCACTTGCCGCACAGCTTCCAAGAATGGCAATGACTCGATGTCCCCGACAGTGCCACCCACCTCAGTGATGACTATGTCTACGTCTTCAGTGTGCATGGCTAGCATGCGTGACTTAATTTCATTGGTGATGTGTGGAATGACTTGAACAGTATCGCCAAGGTACTCACCGCGACGTTCTTTAGCGATGACGTTGGAGTAAACCTGACCCGTGGTCACATTTGCAGAGCCATGTAGGTCGCGATCGAGGAAGCGTTCGTAATGGCCGATGTCGAGGTCAGTCTCTGAACCATCGTTAGTAACAAAAACTTCACCATGTTGAAAAGGGTTCATTGTTCCCGGATCAACATTCAAATATGGATCCAACTTTTGCATCGTGACACGAAGTCCACGCGCGGTTAAAAGATTTCCAAGACTGGAAGCGGTTAGACCTTTACCAAGCGAAGAAGCGACGCCGCCCGTGACAAAAATATGTTTGCGAATACCCACGGGATACAAACGTATCGCAAGGGTGGCATCCCTGCCGACACCCGCCTACCTATGAGCGTGGCGGCGCTCTGTTTCAGCCACGTCAAGCAAGTCACGAGCAAGCTGCTCGCCCGCTTGCGAGTCTTCCAAACCGGCAAGCATTCGTGAAAGCTCCACAACGCGGTCTTGCTCAGATACAGCCACAACCTGGGATGAGTGAACCTCGTCACCTTCTGCGCGAGCCACAACTAAATGACGGTCGGCAAAGGCGGCGACCTGTGGCAGGTGTGTAACCACAATGACCTGTGAGGTTCGGGCGAGCCGCGCAAGACGCTTTCCGACTTCAACTGCAGCCTGTCCACCAACCCCAGCGTCCACTTCGTCGAACACGAAGGTGCCGATTGGGTCAGCCTGCGCCAGGACCACTTCAACGGCCAACATGATGCGGCTCAGTTCGCCACCAGAAGCCCCCTTATGAATGGGCACCCGAGGAGCGTTAGGTCGGCTGATCAGGCCAAGTTCAACCGCATCAGCACCGTGAGGGCTAGGAGCCGTCGGCGTGAGTTGGAAGTCAACACTTGCTCCAGCCATCGCTAGGCCGGTCAATTCTTCAGAAACTGCTTGCGAGAAGCGCTTGGCTGCTTCGGTACGAGCTTGCGTTAGTTGCTCGCCGACCACGACTAACTTCTGCCAGACAACTTCCTGCTCGTGCCTCAGCCGCTCAAGTGTCTCGTCGCCGCCTTGGAGTTCTTCAAGCCGGGGACGGTTCACCTCAACCCAGGACAGAAGGTCATCAACATCAACAAACCCGCGAGTCAGATTCTTCAACGAAGCCCTGCGCGATTCAATCTGTGCAAGCCGTACTGGAGAAGCGTCAATTTCTGAGGAATAGCTTTTCAAATCGGAACTAAGTTCCGCCACAAGAATCTCAACTTCGCGCAGGCGCACAACAAACTGTTCGAGGCTTGTATCGATCGCTTGCTCATGCTCAAGTGCCTTACGGGAAGTCGCAAGCGCCTGAGTAATAGAAGAATCCGAAGTGTCACCGCCGGATAGCTGGCTAATGGCCAACATGGCGGCACCGAAAAGAGCCTCAGTGTTCGCTCCCCTACGGGCCTCATCGCGCAAGGCATGGTCTTCGCCTGGTTGTGGCTTGAGTGTGTCAACTTGGGACAAGATTTGAGTGAGTCGCTCAAGTTGAGCCTCGCGGTCAACCGAGTCACTCGTGAGGGCTTGAACGCGTTGACCCAAGTCACGATGAGCATCCCAGAGCATTCGATACTCGGACAAAACAGTTGACACTTCAGAACCAGCAAAGCGATCAAGCAGAAGTCGCTGTTGTTCTGACTTAGTCAGGCGCAGCTGGTCGCTCTGGCCATGCACCGCAACTAACTGCTCGCCACATTCAGCGACCACGTTAGTAGGTACTGAACTGCCACCCAAAAATGAGCGACTTCTGCCAGTTTCGTTAACCTGCCGAGACACAATCACCACATGGTCATCGACCTGCGCGCCTCGTTCGGTAAACCAGTCAAGAAGTTGAGGCTGAAGGAGCACATCTGCTTCTACAAGTGCCTGGGAAGCACCTGTCGAAATCAATGCACTGTCTGCCTTGCCGCCGAAAAGCAGATGCAGGCTTCGAAACACCATCGTCTTGCCCGCGCCAGTTTCACCAGTAAGCACGGTTAACCCTGGAGCAAAATCTAAAGTGGCATCACGAATGACACCGAGATTCTTGATTCGAAGTTGCTCAATCACACCCGACTCCGATTACTGCGCGCGCCAGCCGTGCACTGGCAAAGCAAACTTAGCTACCAAGCGCTGGGTGAAAGGGGTCTGATGAATGCGAGCCAGTTTCACAGGTTGCTCGTCGCGGACAATGCGCACGTGAGCACCAGCAGCAAGATCCGATGAACGACGACCATCAGCTGAAATGACTACCGGGCCAGAGATGACAGTCACATCGACGATTGAATGCGGTGAAACTACGAGCGGACGAGCAAACAATGCATGCGCACTCACTGGAACAACTAGCATCGCGTCGACTTCTGGCCAAATAACGGGACCTCCAGCACTGAACGCATAAGCAGTAGAGCCAGTAGGGGTTGACAACAACAATCCATCGCATGACCAGCGGGAAAGTGGACTGTCATCGATGCTGACCATGAGCTCTGCCATGCGTTCACGATTGAACTTCTCTATCGCCACTTCATTCAGGGCCCACGATGTCCAGCCTTGGTCTTCTGGACCACAGGTTGTAACGGATAGAGCGAACCGTTCTTCAACAGTCCATTTGCGATTTACGACAATCGAGATGACGGTATCAATGTCTTCAGCTTCAGCCTCAGCCAAGAAGCCCACGTGACCGAGATTAACTCCAAGAACCGGAATGTCATGTGGACGCGCAATCTCAACACCGCGAAGGATGGTGCCATCTCCACCGAAAACAATGACGAGTTCGCTACCGAATGCATTCTCTACCTGAATAACGCCGTCAACATCAAGGACGCCAGAGTCTGCATCAGCAAGGCCAACTTCTAGCCCTTGTGCAATCAGACCCCGAGCAGCTTGTCTAGCAATCTCAACGGCTTGCGCTCGCGCAGCATGCAAAACGAACAACACACGACGGGTCATGCTGGGCCCTCCTCGACGGCTCGAACGATTGCACTTTCCTCAACTGGCCCCGCATCGCGCCGAAGCCATAAAAAATACTCAACATTCCCTGATGGACCTGGTAGCGGGCTTGCAACCACACCTGCAGTACCGAGACCCAGAGAAAACGCCTTGGAAGCAATTTTATGGACCGCAGCCACTCTTAGCGCGGGCGAATCCACAACTCCCCCATCGCCAAGGGCTTCTCGACCCACTTCAAACTGAGGTTTCACCATCAAAAGCGCATCGCCATCAGATCGCATTACAGAATTCAACGCAGGCAGGACAGTTTCAAGAGAGATGAAGGACAAATCAGCCACAATTAAGTCCACCGTTGTACCAAGCATTTCCTCGTTCAAGTGTCGGACATTCGTGCGATCGATCACGGTGACGCGCTCGTCTTGGCTCACCTTCCAAGCGAGCTGCCCATAACCCACATCCACGCAGTAGACGCGTGAAATATTTCGACGCAAGAGCACGTCCGAAAAGCCGCCAGTGGAAGCGCCAGCATCTAACGCAAGGCGTCCCTCAACGACGACAGGGAAAGCCTCAAGTGCGCCGATAAGTTTATGCGCGCCACGGGAAACATAGTCGTCTTGAGCATCGACTTTAACTTTGATGGCGGCATTCTCGTCGACTTGAGTGGCAGCCTTTGTCGCAACTATTCCGGCTACGAGAACCTGGCCCGCAGCAATGTACTCCTGAGCTTGTTCACGACTTCGAGCTAGGTGACGACGTACAAGCTCGACATCGAGTCGGCGTCGAGTCACTGACCACTCAGGTCAGACAAAGTGCCATGCAGGCGCCGCCGAACATCTTCGAACACATCGCCATGCTCATGCACGGGAAGGCCTTCAAGATCTGAAAGACGTGACAGAGCATCATCTACGCGCGGCTCACCGGTAATCGGGAGCGTCTCAATGACAACTGTATGTCTTATTGGCGCAGGTGTTTCCACAAAAGCTGCGGGTTGCGCGTCGTCATCGGTGCCTTCAGCGGCATCATCATCGTCAAAGTCTTCTGAGTCGGCTTCTTCATCAGAATCGGCTTCGTCTAAATCACCGTATGCCGCTTCAGAGGCATCTTCAGCGCCTTCATCAGGGTCTTCCGAATTTTCTTCATCTATGTCTTCGTCAAGGGCTTGCTCATCATCGAAGTCGCCATCAGCCGCCTGGGCAGTGAGTTCAACTTCGCCAATTTCTTCCAGCAATGAACTATCTAGGGCATCGCTTGCATCAACGTCAATGCTCTCGACGTTGTTGTCCGCGTTGTCTAACTCTGATGTCATGCCATTCACCCCTTTGAACCCAACTCTATTAGACGTCGCTGATTTGAAGACTCTTAACGGTGCGACACTGGCGGATTTTTGACATCAAGTCCGATACTTTCAAGCGCGATTATGCCTTGTGCTGGAGTGCAATAGTCATTCCAGGCAGCGACTGCCACAGCACGAATTGCATCGAGGCTATCACCAGAGCCACTCAGCTCTCCATCAAATACTTGCCACGAACCGGCCCTCACCGCCTCATCGCCAAGCGTGACTCCAGTCTGTGCATCAAGAATGCCGGCAGCAGACCATGACACATATGTGGGTCGGTATTCGCTGGTCGCCTCGATTAACTCACCAACAGAGGTGACACCAGAGAATACGAGCAAACTATCAATGCCAATGCGGTTAGCGCCAAGGATGTCGGTGTCGAGCCGATCGCCGATCACAATCGGGCGGGATGCGCCAGTGCGCTCAATCGATGCGAGCATCAGAGGAGCCTCAGGTTTCCCCGCAACTGCATGAGGCTTGCGGCCAGTGGCTGTTGTGAGCGCGTTGACCATCGTTCCATTGCCCGGCGATGTCCCCCATTGAGTTGGGATCGTCAGGTCCATATTGGTGGCCACCCAAATGTTGTCGGCGCCCAAGATTCCAGCAGCTTGGCCAAGCATGCGCCACGGCATGTCCGGCCAATAGCCCTGAATAATCGCGTCGTAATCGAGATGGAACTCTTGCGAAGGTCGCATGCCTGCAAGTTCGACTTCGGTCATCAAGTCGCGGCTTCCAAGTACGAATACTGAGCTTCCGGCAGGCAGGAGTCTTGCAAGTTCCGCTGCGCCTGCTTGAGCCGATGTGACAACGTCCGCCTCATCGACAGCAAGTCCAAGCTCTTGCAAATGTTCAGCCACGGAAACCGAAGAGCGAGCGGCATTGTTTGTCACGCATGTCAAGGCAATACCGAATTTGTCGTGCGCCAAGTTCAGCGCATCGATAACACCTGGCACACTTTGCTGTCCTACGTAGACAACGCCGTCGAGATCGAGCAATGCTGCATCATATTGACCCGCAAGGATTTCTGAGTCAGTTCGTAATTCGGCCATGACCTGAGACTGCCACACCGCTAGGCGTTGGTGTCATCCTCATCAATAGATTCTGAGATCGGAACATTGTCTGATTCCACTTCCTCATCAAATTCGTCCAGAATATCGGCATCCGTCACAGACTCTGAATCTTCTTCAGCGCCCAGCTCGTCATCTTCTGTGTTTTGAGGTGTCTCGACCAGTGCAGTTGCAGAGTCATAAACCTCCACGATTGGACCATCTAGGTCATCATCAAGGTCGATTTCATCTGCGTCGACGTAATGAACACCTTCAAGGATGGCAATACGCTCATCAGCATCCGTCAACTCATCAAAGTCGACGGCAGCGGCTCGATGGAAGTATTCAATGGCCTCATCCTTGCGACCCATCTTCTCGAGTACATCCGCGTATGCGTAACGGATACGAGCAGCCCAAGGTTCAGCTGAGTTCGTCGTCAAATCCGGGCACTTCAGCGTTGCGAGTGCTGCATCAAGCTGACCCAAGTCAACTCGAGCACCAGCAGCCACAATGCGCATTTCGACCCGGGCAGGGCGTTCGAGCTTTGCCACTACTGGATCGCCAGCCATGGCAATTGCCTTTGCTGGACGGCCAAGTGCACGTTCACAGTCAGCCATAAGTGGCCAATATTCACGAGCGCCAGTGATGCGCTTTGCAGCACGGAACTCGGTGAGTGCCTGAGCGAAGTGACCCGCACGATAAGCAGCTTCTGCAGCAGCTTCACGCACGATTCCAACACGAGCGGCTTTGTTGAGAGCAGCTTCAGCATGCTGCCAAGAGAGTTCAGGATCAATCAAAGCCATTTCGTTTGATGCAGCCAAGTGGCGTGCAACGCGTAACGCTAGGCCGTCTGGCAAGGTGCGTAGTTCATTGCGTACTGAACGATCGAGTTCTTCACCGGTGATATGGTCCGGAATGATTGGGTCTTGAGTGTTGACGCGCTTGTCGAAGTTGCGGGTTGATTCGCGACCCGTTGAACGTCGGTCATCACGATCACGGTCAGAGAAGCGGCCACCTGCACGGTCTGGGCGACCACCACGTGCGCGGTCGTCGCGACCAGCTGGACGGCCACCTGTGCGGCGATCATCATCACGACGCGGACGATCACTCGACGGACGGCTTGGACGGTCGCTGCGATCTGAATATGGGCGCGCTGGACGATCACTCGACGGACGGCTAGGACGGTCTGACCCACCACGCGAATCACGACGATCATCACGGTCACCATAAGAACGCGCCGGACGATCACTCGACGGACGGCTAGGACGATCGCTACGGTCTGAGTACGGACGGGCCGGACGGTCAGAGCCACCACGGGAATCACGACGATCATCACGGTCGCCATAAGAACGGGCAGGACGATCACTCGACGGACGACCTGGACGATCACTGCGGTCAGAATACGGGCGCGCCGGACGATCACTCGACGGACGGCTAGGACGGTCGCTGCGATCGGAATACGGACGCGCTGGACGGTCTGAACCACCACGACGATCATCACGGTCGCCATAAGAACGAGCCGGACGATCACTCGACGGACGGCTTGGACGATCGCTGCGATCTGAATACGGACGAGCCGGACGGTCTGACCCACCACGACGATCATCACGGTCGCCATAAGAACGAGCCGGACGATCACTCGACGGACGGCTTGGACGATCGCTGCGATCTGAATACGGACGAGCCGGACGGT
>Ga0114964_10000190_pt1 | contig 47399 bp, 52 predicted proteins | sample C_131016_MF_Meta_FD_92638 | JGI IMG/M metagenome (GOLD analysis project Ga0114964, IMG submission 92638) | Freshwater microbial communities from Lake Croche, Canada to study carbon cycling - C_131016_MF_MetaG | ecosystem: Environmental > Aquatic > Freshwater > Lake | place: Lake Croche, Canada... | reverse complement strand
TTTGCATTTTTACAGCATGAATCAAAGCGCCCCCACCTTAGAGATCTTGCGCAGGCCATGAATGGGGATGGGGGGCTTATGACTGATCAAAAATACACTTTTTCGTTCGCTATGGTTTCGGTCGGTGCTTTGCTGGCTGCGTTGCTGTTGGCGCCGCTGCGGGTTGCGGGTGCAGACCTGGACAAACCGAGCGAGTCGATTGAAATCCTGGATTTACCAGAGTCGGTCAAGAGCGCAGTGAACAGCACGCTGGAAGGTGCTTTGCAAAGCGGTACCGCCATCGAAGCCGGTATGGCTTCTTGGTATGGCCGAGCTTTTCAAGGTCGGCGAACGGCCAGTGGTGAGCGCTTTGACATGAACCAGTTGACCGCCGCACACAGAACTTTGCCTTTGGGCACGGTGGTCGTGGTGCGCAATCCGCTCAACGGTCAAGCGGTGGAGGTCACGATCAACGACCGGGGACCTTACCTCAAGGATCGGATCATTGACTTGAGCTACCGCGCAGCCTTGCTGTTGGGGATGGTCAAGTCTGGCAAGCAGGCCGTAGAAGTCCACCGCCGCTGAAGCGGTGCCTCACCGGATCACCTTTCGTCGTAGCTGATGACCACATGGTCTGAGGTGGGGCGGGCTTGGCAGCTGAGTACAAAGCCTTGGGCCGACTCCCAAGGTTCGAGTGTGAAGTTTTTGTCCATCACCACCGAGCCCTGCATGATTTTGGCGCGGCAAGTGCAGCACACGCCGCCTTTGCAAGAATAGGGCAGGTCCAATCCAGACGCCAGCGCAACGTCGAGCACATGCTCGTGGGCGTTCATCCGCATGGCATGTGACTTGCCGTCCAAGACCACAGTCAAAGCGATGGTTCCTTGTGTCTGGACGGGTGTGTCCGACAGCCCCTTTTGACCTTGCACGGGTGTCAGTGCATTCGGGGTGGTCGAGGTGAACCGTTCGCTGTGCAGCCGGTTGGCAGGTACGCCTTCGGCCAACAAGCCCTTTTCGGTGGCTTCGATCATGGCTTCGGGGCCGCAAATGAACACTTCCTCCATGCTGGCCGCAGGCAGCAGGGTTTGGACCAGCTGGCGTACTTTGGCCTCATCAATGCGGCCTTCAAACAAGGGCGTTTCCTGCGACTGCCGCGAGAGCACATGAATCAAGGTCAATCGATCGGGGTAACGGTCTTTCAGGTCTTGCAGGGCTTCATTGAACATCACGCTGCCCATGCTGCGGTTGCCATAAATGAGCGTGAACTGGGACTCAGGCTGCTCTTGCAAGGTGCTGGCCAGGATCGACAAAATAGGGGTGATGCCCGAGCCGGCAGCAAAGCCTACCCGGTGCAGCGCACGCGGGCGTTGCGATACAAACCGGCCCTCGGGGGCCATGACACGCAGCGTGTCGCCCGCCTGGAGTTGCGTGGCTGCCCAATTCGAAAACACCCCGCCCTCAACCGGACGGATACCCACTTCCAGCGCATTGTGGGTGCGCAAGTGGTGCCGCGCGGAGCTGATGGAGTAGCTGCGGCGGACATCGGCGCCCTCAATCGTGGCGCGCAGGGTCAGGAACTGGCCGGGCTGAAATTGAAAGCTTTCTTTCAAGGCCTCGGGTATGCCCAACCGGATGGCGACAGCGCCTGCGGCTTCAGCTTGAATCTGCGTGACAGTGAGTTCGTAAAAACGAGGTACGACGGACATGGTGTGATCGCGCTGCGGCGCGTGTCAATAAGGTTTGAAATAGTCAAAGGGCTCCAAGCAGTCCAGGCATTTGTACATGGCCTTGCAGGCGGTGGAGCCAAAGTGAGAGGTTTCTGTGGTGTTGACCGACGCGCATTGGGGGCAGGCCACTGACGGGGCATGTGGCGCGCGGGCTGCAAACTGCACCACACTGAGTTGCTCTGCATCACGGGTATGTGGGGGGGCGATGCCGTAAGCGCGCAATTTCTCTTTGGCTTGAGCAGGCATCCAGTCGGTGGTCCAAACCGGCGAGAGCTGGGTGATGACTTGCGCCTCAATGCCGTGCGCAGCCAGCGCGGCTTTGACATCGTCTTCGATTTGCCCCATCGCCGGACAGCCGCTGTAAGTCGGCGTGATCACCACTTGCAGACCGTCTGCGCCATCGCGCACATCCCGCAAGACGCCCAAGTCACGCAGCGTGATGACCGGAATTTCAGGGTCGGTCAGGGGCGCGAGCAGGTCCCACACGCGGTCGTGCAATGCTTGCCGTGCGTCAGGCTTGGGAGGCGCTGTCATGGGTAGTGTTTACCAAGTTGCAGTGGGATGGGCACGGGCCAGGCTTTGCATTTCGGCCAACACAAAACCAAGGTGCTCGGAATGAACGGCTTGCTTGCCAGTGGAGACAAAACCGCCTGAGGCCGGACGGGACAAAGTGGCTTGCGCCAACGCTTGGTCAACCAGGGTGTTCCAGTCGGCTTGCAGGCTGGATGCATCCATCCCCATGCCGCTTTGGCAGGCCGCAGTCTCGTGCGCGCTGGGCGTCCAGAATTCTTGGGTGTATGCGAACAGGTGATTCAGTGCGTTTTGTGCACGGGTGTGCGACTCAGCGGTACCGTCACCCATGCGCACCAGCCAGTCGCGCGCGTGGCGCAGATGGTAGCGAACCTCTTTGAGCGACTTGGCGGCAATTGCGGCCAGTTGGCTGTCTTGCGAGTTTTGCAGTTTCTCCCAGACCAGCACCATCAAGGCACTGTATAAAAAATTGCGCACGATGGTGGTGGCAAAGTCACGGTCACTGGACGCGGTGGGCAGCAGGGCGTTGCTGTGGGGGAGCTCCAGCAAGGTGTAGTTCAGAAAATCCGGCACATCGCGAAAGTAGGCGAGCGAGTCTTCCGTGGCACCGTGGCCCAGCAGTTCTGCGGCATGTTGGTACAACAAACGTGCCTGACCAATCAGGTCCAGGCTGTTGTTGGCCAAGGCAATGTCTTCTTCCAGAACCGGGCCGTGGCCACACCATTCGGCGTTGCGTTGACCCAGAATCAGGGCGTTGTCCGCCAGATGCAGAAGGTAATGGGCGCTCATCACATGTGGCCCACTTGTTCAGGAATGTCGTAGAAGGTGGGGTGACGGTAAACCTTGTCCCCCGAGGGTTCAAAAAATTCGGGCTTGTCATTGGGCTCGCTGGCCGCAATGGCGCGGGAAGGAACCACCCAGATGCTCACACCTTCTTGGCGGCGGGTGTACACATCGCGGGCCATTTGCAGTGCGTGCGGGGCATCCGAGGCGTGTAAGCTGCCGCAGTGCTTGTGCTCCAATCCTTGTTTGCTGCGAATGAAAACTTCCCACAGCGGCCATTCTTTGAGTGCGGTTGATGTGGATGACGTGCTCATGCAGCCGCCTTCATTTCGCGTTGCTGTTGTTTTGCGGCATGCGCCATGGCGGCTTCGCGCACCCATTGGCCATCGTTCCAGGCTTTGACGCGTGTGCCCAGGCGTTCTTTGTTGCAAGGGCCATTGCCGTTGACCGTGGCCCAGAACTCGTCCCAGTCGATCTGCCCGTAATCATGGGCTTGGCGCCTTGCGTTCCATTTCAGGTCGGGGTCGGGCAAGCTCACCCCCAGCACCTTGGCTTGGGGCACGGTGGCGTCGACAAACTTTTGGCGCAAATCGTCATTGCTGATGCGTTTGATACCCCAGCGCATGCCTTGCACGCTGTTCGGGCTGTCGGCATCCGGCGGGCCGAACATGGCCAGGCACTTCCACCACCAACGGTTCACGGCGTCTTGCACCATGTCTTTTTGCGCTTGCGTGCCTTGCATCATCACCAACAGGGCTTCATAGCCTTGCCGCTGGTGAAAGCTTTCTTCTTTACAGACACGCACCATCGCCCGGGCGTAAGGCCCATACGAGCAGCGGCACAGCGGAATCTGGTTCATGATGGCGGCACCGTCGACCAGCCAGCCCACCACACCGATATCGGCCCAGTTCAAGGTGGGGTAGTTGAAGATCGAGCTGTATTTGGCTTTGCCGGTGTGCAGGGCGTCGAGCATCTGGTCGCGGCTGGTGCCCAAGGTTTCGGCGGCGCTGTAGAGGTACAGGCCATGACCGCCTTCGTCTTGCACTTTGGCGATCAAGATGGCCTTGCGCTTGAGGCTGGGGGCGCGGCTGATCCAGTTGCCTTCGGGCAGCATGCCGACGATTTCGCTGTGGGCATGCTGGCTGATCTGGCGCACCAGGGTTTTGCGGTAAGCCTCAGGCATCCATTCGCGAGGCTCGACTTTGCCGTCTGCGTCGATGCGGGCGTCAAACTGGGCTTGCAACGCCGCTTCTTGCGCGTTCAAGGCTTTGGGGACGGCCTTCAGGCCAGCTGAAGCGGTGCTTTCGCCCGGTTCTGGAACGTTGAAAGATTGTGTATACAAGGGACTTCTCCTGCGCCGACAACGGGTGGCGTGGAGGGAAGTATAACCATTAACCGACCGATCGGTCGGTTAATGGTGGCGTGACACCTAGGGATTTATCCTAGGTGGCCGTGATGGGTCAGGCATTCTCTAAGCTGAAGCTGTGTCCGGTGCCGCGGGCCAATAAAGGGCCCACCACATCCATGGCTTCGCGCAGCTTGTCTTTCAGGCTGAAAGGCGGGTTGATGACGACCATGCCGCTGGCGGCCAAGCCGGCGGTGGTGCCGTCTTCATGGCGGCCGATCGACAAGGTGGCATGCAACCAAGGCTTTTGGGCTTGGTTGGCCAATGTCTTCAGGCGTTTGGGCAAGTCGTGGGCCTCCACCCGGGCAATGAGGGGGTACCACACCACATAGGTGCCGGTCGCAAAGCGTTTGAGGCAGTCCTGGATGGTGCTGGTCACTTTGCCATAGTCAGATTTGATTTCGTAGCTCGGATCCATGAGCACCATCGCGCGTCGCGAGCCGGTAGACGAAGGCGGGGGTGGCAGCAACTTTTTGAGGGACTCAAAACCGTCTTCACGGGCAATCATGATGGCACGACCGGCATCAAGTTGGGCCACGTTGGATGCCAGGGTCTTGGCATCTGTCGGATGCATCTCAAACAATTTAAGGCGGTCGCGCGAAGCGTGGCGCATCATGTGATGCAGAATGAACGGGGAGCCCGGGTAGATTTTGGCCTTGCCGTTGGGATTGAAATGGGCAATCACATCCAAATAGTCTTGCAGGGCTTCGGGTATGGCGGTGTGGCTTTCAAGCGCGGTGAGCAACTTGAAAATGCCGTATTGCGCTTCTGCCCCTGTCTCTGAATAATCGCCGTCCAGACGGTACAGACCCGCCCCCGCATGGGTGTCGATCAAGGTCAATCCCGGCTCTTTGTGCTGGAGGTGTTTGAGCGTGGCGACCAAGATCATGTGCTTGAGCACATCGGCATGGTTGCCGGCATGAAAGGCGTGGCGATAACTGAACATGATGTGATGGTAACCAAATTCCACCCGCCTCCCTGATTTTTTGTATAATGGAAAGCTTCGCAGCGTTTCATTGGCCCCGCGGCGAGGGCTCTACAGGTTCATCTTGAAGAGTCATTACCACCTAAGAGGTTCCCAAAAGAGGAACGCCGACCGTGGAAAAGGGCCTGACAAACCGTTCTTTTGAAGAAAACTCATGACAACAACTTTCAGCGCAAAACCCGCTGAGGTCGTGCACGAGTGGTTTGTGATTGACGCGACCGACAAGGTCCTCGGACGAGTAGCCAGCGAAGTTGCTCTCCGTTTGCGCGGCAAACACAAGGCCATTTACACGCCTCACGTCGACACCGGTGACTTCATCGTCATCATCAATGCGGCCCAACTCAAAGTGACGGGCGCCAAGTCGATCGACAAGATCTATTACCGCCATTCCGGCTACCCAGGCGGCATCACTGCCACCAACTTCCGCGACATGCAAGCCAAGCACCCTGGCCGTGCACTCGAGAAGGCTGTCAAGGGCATGCTGCCCAAAGGTCCACTCGGTTACGCCATGATCAAAAAACTCAAGGTGTACGGTGGCGCTGAACACCCCCACACCGCCCAGCAGCCCAAAGTGCTGGACATTTAAGGAGCCGAAATGATTGGTGAATGGAACAATGGCACAGGTCGTCGCAAATCCAGCGTCGCCCGGGTGTTTCTGAAAAAAGGCACGGGCAAGATCACGGTCAATGGCAAGGACATCCAAGCCTACTTTGGCCGCGAGACTTCGATCATGATCGCCAAACAACCGCTGTTTTTGACAAACCATGTCGAGTCTTTCGACATCATGATCAATGTGCACGGTGGCGGTGAGTCCGGCCAAGCCGGTGCTTCGCGCCACGGCATCACCCGCGCCCTGATCGACTACGACGCAACGCTCAAGCCGATGTTGAGCCAAGCGGGCTTTGTCACCCGTGACGCGCGTGAAGTGGAACGTAAAAAGGTCGGTCTGCACGGTGCCCGTCGCCGTAAGCAGTTCTCCAAGCGTTAATCTGCTTTCTGACTTCAAAAAAGGCCGCAACAGTTCGCTGTTGCGGCCTTTTTTTGTTGTAGGCAAGGCGCTGCAGGGCATACCCCCAAGCCCAGTAGCGTTACTCGGGAGCGTCGGTTTGAATAACCTACTGCCGCGCTATACTATTCAGAATTGATTCCGGAGAATACCCATGAGTGCACTTGCAGAAAACAGCCAGACCGAAATGCCCGAGCCGATTGTCTTTACCGACAGCGCTGCGGCTAAAGTGGCCGACCTGATCGCCGAAGAAGGCAATCCTGAGTTGAAATTGCGTGTGTTCGTGCAAGGTGGCGGCTGCTCGGGTTTCCAGTACGGTTTCACGTTTGATGAAATTACCAACGAAGACGACACCACCATGCGCAAAAACGGTGTGTCACTGCTGATTGACGCCATGAGTTACCAGTACCTGATAGGCGCGGAGATCGACTACAAAGAAGATTTGCAAGGCGCGCAATTCGTCATCAAGAACCCGAATGCGACATCAACCTGCGGTTGCGGCTCGTCCTTCTCAGCCTGAGTTTTCGAGGACTCAACGGGGGTAAATGGCCCCCAGCACGCGGGCGCCTTGAGCGCCCGTAACGCTTTTCAAGCTGGCCGTTTCACGGTGAACAGCTTTGAAGGCCAACCAGGCGAAGGCTGCTGCTTCCACTTGCAAGGGCGGCAGGCCATGAACATCGGAGGTCTGCACCGACACCGCAGGCAACAAGGCCGTCAGGCGTTGCATCAACAACAGATTCAAAGCACCACCTCCACAGACAATCAGTTGCTGTGCGTCGCTGGCGTGCCGCTGCAGATCATTGGCGCAAGCGAGGGCGGTGTATTCGCACAAGGTGGCTTGCACATCCGCAGGCGAGGCCAGGGGGCTGGATGACACATGTCCAGCGAGCCACTGCGGATTGAACAAGTCCCTGCCGGTGCTTTTGGGAGGAGCAGCGTGCAAGAACGGCTCACCCAAGAGGGAGTGCAGCAAGGCGTCATTCACTTGGCCTGTCGCTGCCCATGCGCCATCGCGGTCAAAAGCCTGTCCGGTGTGTTGCTGACACCAAAAATCCATCAAGGCGTTGCCTGGCCCGCAGTCAAAACCGGTTACATCGCCTTGGGCTTTGAGGACGCTGAGATTGGAGATGCCGCCAATGTTGAGCACGGCCACTGTGCGACCGCAAGCGGCAAAAATTTCCCGATGAAAAGCCGGTACCAAAGGCGCGCCTTGACCGCCAGCGGCCAGGTCGCGGCTTCGAAAATCGGCCACCACATCCATGCCAGAAAGCTCGGCCAACAACGCGGGGTTGTTGAGTTGAAGGGTGTAGCCGACCGCTGGCTGGCCGTGGTCGGCATCGAATTCCAGTGGGCGATGGCGAACAGTTTGACCATGCGCCCCAATGGCCACAATATCAGAGGCAGGGCGTTGGGCTTGCTTGAGCAGATCAGTGCAAACTTGGCTGTAAAGACGGGCCAAATGGTTGCCAGCCAATGCGGCTTTGTGCAGTTCGTTGTCGCCGGGGGTGTTGAGCGCCATGAGTTGCTGGCGAAACTGATCGTCAAAGGGGCGAAAAGCATGTTGCTCAACATGGAGCTGGCGGCCTGAAGAGCCCGTTTCAATCTGAACCAGTACCCCGTCGATCCCGTCCAGCGACGTGCCAGACATCAGACCAATGTAGTGCCGAGGATGGCCTGGGCAGGGCAATTACTGGACGTTGCTTTCACGCAATTGGCCTGCAAAGGCCAGTTGCGTGCGGGCCAGGGCGGCCATTTTGTTGAAGCCTGGGCGCGTGGCTACCGAAGACGGTCCTGCATTTTGGCGTGCCAAAGTCAGGGGATCGACGTGCACGCCGTTGATGCGAAATTCAAAATGCAGGTGCGGGCCGGTGGCCCAACCTGTCGAGCCCACTGAACCCACCGCATCGCCTTGCTTGATGTTTTTGCCTTTGCTGACAAGGATGCGGCTCAAGTGTGCATAGAAGGTGGACTGGCTCGGGCTGTGCTTGACGATGACCACATTGCCATAACCGCTTTGAGCGCCAGCGAACTCCACCACGCCATCGGCCACAGACAGGGCAGGGGTGCCTGTGGCCGCGGCGTAATCCACCCCCAGGTGGGCCCGATTGGTTTGAAACAGAGGATGCAAGCGCATCCCAAAGCCGCTGGACATGCGTGAAAAACGCACCGGGGCGGCCAAGAAGGAGTTTCTCAAGGTTTTGCCGTCCAGGCTGTAGTAGTCGCCTTTTTGACCTGCTTCTTGGAACCATACGGCTTGGTAAGAGGTGGCGCCGTTGACCATTTCTGCGCTGAGTACTTTGCCGGTTCGCAGGGGTTCGCCATCCGCTTCAAGCGCTTCATAGACCACTGAGAAACGCGAGCCCTTGCGCAGTGAGCGGTGAAAGTCGATTTGCGAAGAAAAGATGTCGGACAGTTGGCCGGTCACGCTGTCGGGGATACGCGCTTCATCAGCGGCGGCAAACAAACTGGTTTCCACCACGGCACCGGAATACTGAAGGTTGGCTACCAAAGGGGCTGTTTCCTGGAGGGCGGTAAAGCCTTCCGGTGTGCGCTTGATCGTCAAACGCTGGAAGACCGAATCGTTTTCGCTGCGCAACCACCGGGTGGTGAGCGACAGTAATTCTTGACGTTCATTGGCCAGTGCGCTGATGTTGCGTCCTGCTCGGCCCAAACCGTCTTTGGCCAAGGCGTTTTTGCGTAGAAAGCTGACCGCTTTGGGGTCTGTGATGGCCAAACGGCGCAATAAGCTCTCGGGTGTATCCGAGCTGCGGGTGATTTCACTGCGAAACAACTGCATGGTGTGCAATTCAAGCGATGTCGCTTGCGCTTGCAATTGCAGGGGTTCAACAGGCATCGAGACGATTTGCACAGGTAACAGGGCGGCATCAGGCCCCAGGTTGGCAACGGCGTAAGCGCCACCGCCACCGCCCAGCAAAACGAAACCCAAGGCGGCGGTGAAATGCCGGGGGTAGGTCGTCAAGAAAATTTCGATTTCGCCCAAAACGCGCAAAACGTTCAGAACTGGAACCCGAAACTTCATCGGCAGGGAATAAACAAACTCTTCCATCGACAATCAGGTGTTTGTGGGAAGCGGCCAAACTAAACTTGGCCGCAACAGCAAGGAAATAGGCATGGACACTTAAAATAAGCCATCCGTTGAGGGGCGATTCTAACGCCCCGCGCTCTTTCTGACCAGATAAAAACCCTTATGAATCAAGCGCAAGTTACAAAATTTCCGGTTACTGACAAGGTTCTGGAGGCGATGGCGGTCAGTCTGCGGGGCTGTGAAGAGTTGATTCCCCAAGAGGATTGGCTGCAAAAATTGGCCAAGTCGCAGTCCACGGGGGTGCCCTTGCGCATCAAGTTGGGCTTGGACCCGACGGCACCCGATATTCACATCGGTCACACGGTGGTGCTCAACAAAATGCGCCAATTGCAGGATTTGGGGCATCAAGTGATCTTTTTGATTGGTGATTTCACCAGTTTGATTGGCGACCCTTCAGGCCGTAACAGCACCCGTCCACCGCTCACCCCTGAGCAAATCAAGGCCAATGCCGAAACCTATTACCGTCAGGCCAGCCTGGTGCTGGACCCCTCCAAAACCGAGATTCGTTACAACAGCGAGTGGAGCTTGCCTTTGGGCTCCATGGGCATGATCCAGTTGGCTGCCAAATACACCGTGGCCCGCATGATGGAGCGCAACGACTTTCATGACCGCTTCAAGTCGGGCACCCCGATCAGCGTGCATGAGTTTCTGTACCCGCTGATGCAGGGCTACGACTCGGTGGCGCTCCAATCCGATTTGGAACTTGGCGGCACCGACCAGAAATTCAACCTGCTGATGGGTCGCCATCTGCAGGCCGAATATGGTCAGGAACCCCAGTGCATTTTGACCATGCCCCTTTTGGAAGGTTTGGACGGCGTGGACAAAATGTCCAAATCCAAGAACAACTACATCGGCATCAGCGAGCAGCCCAACGCCATGTTCGCCAAGGTGCTGTCCATTTCAGACAGCTTGATGTGGCGCTGGTACACCCTGCTGTCCTTCCAGTCGATGGCCGAGATCGAGGCCTTGAAAAAAGAGGTGGAAGGCGGGCGCAACCCCAAAGAGGCCAAAGTGGCCCTGGCCAAGGAAATCACTGCGCGTTTCCATGGTGCGAAAGCGGCCGAGGCGGCCGAGCAGGATTTCAACCACCGCAGCAAAGGTGGCGTGCCTGACGAGATTGCCGAGGTGTCGCTGACCGGCGCGCCATTGGGCATTGGGGCTGTGCTCAAATCGGCCGGTTTGGCACCGTCCTCCACCGAAGCCGGTCGTTTGATTGACGGTGGTGGCGTGCGCGTGGACTCGGTGGTCATCAGTGACAAAGGCCTCAAACTGGAAGCCGGCACGTTTGTGGTGCAAGTGGGCAAACGCAAGTTCGCCCGCGTGACCCTGAATTGACCCCATGAACCCTTCAACCCGAGACCAGTTGTTGACCCCACGCGGCATGCTGTGGGCCTCTGTGCTTGTGGCGGTGGTGACGATCACCCTGAAAACCCTGGCTTGGTACATCACCGACTCGGTGGGATTGCTGTCCGATGCCATGGAGTCGCTGGTCAATTTGGCCAGTGCTATTTTTGGTTTGATGATGGTCACTGTGGCCGCCCTACCGCCCGACGAGGACCACCCTTACGGGCACCACAAAGCCGAGTATTTTTCATCGGGCTTTGAAGGTATTTTGATCATCGTGGCGGCCTTGGGCATCATCTGGGCTGCCGGTCATCGGATTTTGGATCCACAGCCATTGGAACAAATCGGCTGGGGCTTGGCCCTGTCAGTGGCCAGCTCGGCGCTGAATGCCTTTTTGGCCTGGGTCATGTTTGGTGCGGCCAAAACCCATCGCTCGATTGCGCTGGAGGCGGACGCCAAGCATTTGGTCACCGACGTCTGGACTTCGGTGGGCGTGGTGATCGGCATCAGCTTGGTGCATTTCACGGGCTGGTTGTGGCTGGACGCGGTGGTCGCCATGGGTGTGGCTTTGAATATTTTGAAAGAAGGTTGGCATCTGATCTGGCGCTCCTCGCAAGGGCTGATGGACGAAGCCTTGGAGCCCGAGGTGCTGCGAGACATTGACACAGTCTTGGCCGATTTCTCGCATCAGCGCGGCGAAGTCAACATCATCCGTTTTGACCATGTCACCACCCGCAAGGCAGGGCAGCGCCGTTTTGTCGACATGCACATGCACATGCCCGCCAGTTGGACCTTGGGCCGCGCGGCGGCGGTGCGCGCCAGCGTGGAGCAGGCTTTGATGAGCGCGGTACCCGGTTTGCGCGCCACCATCCAGTTGTTGCCCTCTGATGTCGAGGCGCATTTCAACGAACCGCGGGACTTGATTTGATTGGGGTCATTCAACGCGTCAGCGAAGCCAGCGTGTGTGTCGGCGGTGACCTGCTTGGCCGCATAGGCAAAGGTTTGTTGGTGTTGGTGTGTGCTGAACAAGGTGACAGCGAAGCCGAAGCTGACAAGTTTCTGGCCAAGCTGCTCAAGCTGCGCATCTTCAGCGATGCCCAAGGCAAGATGAACCACAGCGTGCAGGACCTGGACGGGCAAGGGACTGTGGGGGGGGTGTTGCTGGTGAGTCAGTTCACCCTGGCGGCGAATCTGCAGGGTGGCAATCGCCCAAGTTTCACACAAGCGGCTGCACCCTTGGAGGGTCGGCGTTTGTATGACTATCTGGTCTTGCAAGCACAAGCGTCGCATCCGCTGGTGCAAACCGGGCAATTCGCCGCCGACATGCAAGTGGCGCTGGTGAACGACGGGCCGGTGACGATTCCGATGCGCATCATGCCTCTTTTGCCACCGATAATAGGCGGATGAATGCTTCTGAATCGCTTGATTTTTCTCGTCTGAATCTCTCGGCCACCGCGCTGGCCAACCTGACCCAGCTGGGCTACACCGCCATGACGCCCATCCAGGCGGCCAGTCTGCCGTTGACGCTGGCGGGCCAGGATCTGATCGCCCAAGCCAGCACCGGCAGCGGCAAAACAGCCGCCTTTGGCCTGCCACTGGTGGAAAAATTGCAGGCCACCGACATGGCCATCCAAGCGCTGGTGCTGTGCCCGACCCGCGAGTTGGCCGACCAGGTGACCCAAGAAATTCGCCGTCTGGCGCGTGCCACCGGCAACATCAAAGTGGTCACTTTGTGTGGTGGCGTGCCGCTGCGCGGCCAGGTCATCAGCCTGGAGCACGGCGCGCATGTGGTGGTGGGCACCCCGGGGCGGATGCTCGACCATTTGGAGCGCGGCTCACTGAGTTTGCACGCCGTCAAAACTTTGGTGCTGGACGAAGCCGATCGCATGCTGGACATGGGCTTTATGGAAGACATCGCCAAGGTCGTCAAGCAATGTGCCAAAGACCGTCAGACTTTGTTGTTCTCGGCCACTTACCCCGAAGGCATTGCCAAATTGGCCAGCCAGTTCATGCGCAATCCGCAAACCGTGACGGTGCAGGCGCAGCACAGCGCCACCAAAATTCGCCAGGTGTTTGTCCAGGTCAAAGAAGGCGAACGGCTGAATGCGGTGTCGCAGGTGCTGAACCACTTTCGCCCCGAGTCGACGCTGGCGTTTTGCAATACCAAGCAGCAATGCCGCGACCTGGTGGCGGTGCTGCAGGCACAGGGTTTCAGCGCCTTGGCTTTGTACGGCGAGCTGGACCAGCGCGAGCGCGATCAGGTACTGATCCAGTTTGCCAACCGCAGCTGCTCGGTGCTGGTGGCCACGGACGTGGCTGCACGCGGCCTGGATGTGGCGCAACTTGAAGCCGTGATCAATGTGGCTGTGACGCCGGATTCGCAAGTGCACATTCACCGCATTGGCCGGACCGGCCGGGGCGACGCCGAGGGCTTGGCCATCAATTTGGCGAGCATGGACGAAATGGGCAGCGTGGGCAAGATCGAGCAACTGCAAGGACGCGAGTCGGTGTGGATGCCTCTGGCCAGCTTGACACCTGCCGCGGGCGGGGTATTGCGCCCACCCATGGCCACCTTGCAAATTGTGGGTGGCCGCAAAGAAAAAATCCGTGCCGGTGATGTGCTTGGTGCCTTGACGGGGGAAGCCGGGTTCACCCGCGAGCAGGTTGGCAAGATCAACGTCAACGAATTCTCCACCTACGTGGCGGTAGAGCGCAGCATCGCCCAACAGGCGGTGGCCAAATTGTCGGACGGCAAAGTCAAAGGCCGCAGTGTCAAGGTGCGCTGGATGGAAGACGCGCTGGGTCGTTGAAAACCGCATACAAGGTCGCTGAGCCGGGCGCCAAGGCGCTTGTCTGCCTTCAAGCGTAGGGGTTGGGTAAACCCATTTCCTTCAAGATGGCGATCTCGTAGGCTTCCATCTCGTCGGCGTCGGCTTCGCAGGTTTCGTGGTCCCAGCCCTGGGCATGCAAAGTGCCGTGGACCAGCAAATGGGCGTAATGGGCTTGCAGCGTTTTGCCCTGCGCTTTGGCTTCTTGGGCGACCACGGGTGCGCACAGCACCAAGTCGGCCATCACCCACGGGCTTTCTTGCGTTGCTTGGGCATACGCAAAGGTCAGCACGTTGGTGGGTTGGTCTTTGTGGCGATACGCCCTGTTCAGGCCTTGGCCTTCTTCAGCATTCACAATGCGCACCGTGATTTGGGCGTCATCGCTCAAGGCATGCCGAATCCAGCGGCTGACTTTGTGGCGGGGCAGGGCGGTCCGGTGCCGTGCGGCATGAGGCATATCGCCAAACTGCAGCGACAACTGGAGTTGCTTCAAGGCCATGCTGATCAGTCCTCTGCCGCCAGGCGGCGGCGCGCGGCGCTGCCTTGCGCGTCATATGCATCCACAATCCGGGCCACCAAGGGGTGCCTGACTACATCGGCGCTGGTAAAGCGGGTAAAAGAAATGCCTTTGACGCGACGCAAGACACGTTCAGCATCGACCAGCCCGCTGAGTTGCCCTTTGGGTAAATCGACTTGGCTGATGTCGCCGGTGATCACCGCCTTGGCTCCAAAACCGATGCGGGTCAAAAACATTTTCATTTGCTCGGCGCTGGTGTTTTGGGCTTCATCCAAAATCACAAAGGCATTGTTCAAAGTGCGCCCACGCATGAAAGCCAGTGGCGCGATTTCGAGGGCATTGCGCTCAAAGGCTTTTTGCACTTTGTCGTAACCCATCAGGTCGTACAGCGCGTCGTACAAAGGGCGCAAATACGGGTCGACTTTTTGCGACAAGTCACCCGGCAAAAATCCCAAGCGTTCGCCGGCTTCCACAGCCGGGCGGGTCAACACAATGCGCTGCACCGCACTGCGCTCCAAGGCGTCGACGGCGCAGGCGACGGCCAAATAGGTTTTGCCCGTCCCGGCAGGGCCAATGCCAAAGCTGATGTCGTGGCTGGCAATGCTCTCAAGGTATTGGGCTTGCACCGGGGTGCGGGCCTTCAAGTCCGCACGGCGGGTGGTCAGGTTTTGCGCGCCCTCGACCGAGCTTGGCATGGTGGTGTCACCGGCCAGCATCAGTTGAACCGTCTCCTCCTCAATCGTGCGGTCAGCCCTTTCATACAAAGCTTGCAAAAGTTCCAGTGCCCGCTGGGCTTTGGCTTTGGGGCCGTCGATTTTGAACTGTTCATGCCGATGGGCAATACCCACTTGCAAGCCCGCTTCGATGGTGCGCAAATGCGCATCGGTCGGGCCGCACAGGTTGGCCAAGCGGTTGTTATTGAGCGGCGTAAAGGTGTGTCTGACAATCAAGTTGATAATCCCAAGCAGGCGCGGTCAGCACCAAGCTGTCGCACCCCAATGATAGGCATTTAGACAAGCAATGAAGGCATTCACCCCATGATTGGTAAGTTAACAGGCATTCTCAGTGACAAAAATCCGCCCGAAGTGGTGATCGATTGCCACGGCGTGGGCTACGAAGTCAATGTGCCAATGAGCACCTTTTACAACCTGCCTGCCCTGGGTGAAAAGGTCAGTTTGCTGACCCATTTTGTGGTGCGTGAAGATGCCCAAATTCTGTACGGCTTCAGCGGCGCCGTGGAGCGGGAGGCCTTTCGCCAGTTGATTAAAATTTCCGGTGTCGGTCCCCGTACTGCGTTGGGGGTGCTGTCTGGCATGAGCGTGGCCGACTTGGCCCATGCGGTGACGGTGCAAGAGGCGGGTCGACTGGTCAAGGTCCCCGGTATTGGCAAAAAAACGGCCGAGCGCTTGTTGCTGGAGCTCAAAGGCAAGTTGGGCGGCGACATCGGCTTGTTCACGGCGCACGCCGGCGATGCCCATGGCGACATCCAACAAGCCCTGCTGGCGCTGGGATACAGCGACAAAGAAGCGGCCGCCGCCCTGAAAAATCTGCCCGCCGATGTCGGGGTCAGTGACGGCATCAAGTTGGCCCTGAAGGCTTTGACAAAGTAATCACACACATGAGCATTCAAATCGACGACTTTGCCCCCGCGCCTGAAAAACGCATGGTTTCTGCGGTGCCTGAAACACCGCAGGAAGAAGCCATTGAGCGCGCTTTGCGCCCCAAACTGCTGGATGAATACGTGGGCCAGGTGAAGGTCCGCGAGCAACTGGAAATTTTCATCAGTGCCGCGCGCATGCGCTCTGAACCTTTGGACCATGTGCTGCTGTTTGGCCCGCCCGGCTTGGGCAAGACCACGCTGAGCCACATCATTGCCGCCGAGCTGGGTGTGAACCTGCGCCAGACCAGCGGTCCGGTGCTCGAAAAGCCCAAAGACCTGGCCGCCTTGCTGACCAATCTCGAAAAAAACGATGTGCTCTTCATCGACGAGATCCACCGCTTGTCCCCGGTGGTCGAAGAAATTTTGTACCCTGCCCTGGAGGACTACCAGATCGACATCATGATCGGCGAAGGCCCGGCGGCGCGCAGCATCAAGCTCGATTTGCAGCCTTTCACGCTGGTGGGCGCTACCACCCGGGCCGGCATGCTGACCAACCCGCTGCGCGACCGCTTTGGCATCGTGTCGCGCTTGGAGTTTTACACCCCCGAAGAGTTGGCGCGCATCGTCAAGCGCAGTGCGGGTTTGCTTAAAACGCCGATGGACGAAGCCGGTGGTTTTGAGATTGCACGCCGCTCACGCGGCACGCCGCGCATTGCCAACCGCTTGCTGCGCCGGGTGCGCGACTATGCCGACGTCAAGGGACAAGGGCGGATTGACCAAGACATCGCCAAAAAAGCGCTGACCATGTTGGACGTGGACCCGGAAGGCTTTGACCTGATGGACCGCAAACTGCTGGAAGCGGTGATCCACCGCTTTGACGGCGGGCCCGTGGGGCTGGACAACATCGCCGCCAGCATTGGCGAGGAGCGCGACACCATTGAAGATGTGATCGAGCCGTATTTGATTCAGCAAGGTTATTTGCAACGCACACCGCGCGGGCGCATGGCCACTTTGGCCGCCTTCAAACACTTGGGTGTGACGCCGCCGAAATCCTTCGGGGCCTGAGAGGGCGCTGTGTGAGGGGGTGTCAGGCGCTTGTCTCGTCCCGAGCGGCATCGTCGATGTGCGATCTGTCGGCCCAACCGACCAAGGACAAACCTTCGGGTGTCCAAAGCAAGCGGTTGACGGCCGTGTTGGACAGATCCCAGGTGCGCGGCGCTTGCAGGTCCAGCCGCGTGGCCGCGCGGTACAAGATGTCCATCACCCCGCCATGCGCCACCAGCACAATGTGGCCGCCCAGGTGGGCAGCCGCCAAGTGGTTCAGGGTGGACACCACCCGCTCACGCATGGCGACCAGAGACTCGCCACCTCCGGGCGGCGCCCAGTGCGGGTCGCGCTTGCGCCAGCGCATCGAATCTTCGGGCAAAGCCGTTGCAATTTCTGCAAAAGTTTTGGCTTCAAAGTCGCCAAAGCCCCGTTCGCGCAGACCCACGTGCGTCTGCAGGGGCAGCCCAAGGGCCTGGCCTATGGCCTGCGCTGTGGCGTAAGCACGCAGTAAATCGCTGGTGTAAATGGCATCGATTTTTTCTTGGGCAGACAAGGCCTTCCCCAGTTGCGCGGCTTGCCATTGCCCGGTGGCGTTCAGCGGAATATCGAGTTGGCCTTGAATGCGGGTCGCTACATTCCAGTCGGTTTCTCCGTGGCGAATCGCCAAAATGCGGGTGGCTTGCATGGGTTCCGATCAAAGCTAAATTCAGCGCGGGATGTCGATGTACACCAGCCGCGTCTTGGCCGGTGGATTGGGAAAGTCTTTCAAGGCAGCGCGCATCAGCGCAGGAAAAATTTTCTCGCCGTCCGACCAAGGACCACTGTGCTCGGCCTGCGTTTCATAGACGACTTGGCCGCTGCGCAGATCGCGCATCAGCAGGCTGACTTCATAGCCATATTGGCTAGGCGGGGGAAAGCGCATGTTCCAATTCAGACCGATGCCTCGTCCCCAGTAACTGTTCAGGCCCACACCATAGGCAGGGCGACCCCACGGGTCGGTCATGAAAGCGGTGGCGCGTGCCTGGACTTGAATGCTCAGTTGCGCGCCGGGATCGTCTCGAACCAAACCTGCAGCAGACAATGCGACTTGCGCTTGCTGCTCGGCCAAGCCTGCCGCCGGGTTGTTGAGTTGCGAGGGCAGTCGTTCAAACCGGTAATGCGCGCCTTGCAGAGACACAGCGCCTTGCGCATTGACCGACTGAACCTGGCTGTCGATCTGTCGGATACTGCCGCAGCCTGTCAGCAAAGCCAGGGTGATGGGCAGCGTGAACCAGAGTTTGAACATGTTGAATTTTTCAGTCAGTGCACTTTGAATGGGCCAAGCGCATGCCAGTCAGCTGGACATTGGGATCACTTGGATCCCCGGCAAGCTCGGCTCGCTGAAAGACTCATCGTCAAATGCCGTGTCGCCATCCGGCATGGGCATGCCCGTAGTTTTCAGGTTTTTGAAGTCGTGTTTTTGCGGGTCCATCAAATGCGAGGGCACGATGTTTTGCAGCGCTGCGAACATGTTCTCGATGCGACCCGGAAATTTCTTTTGCCATTCCCGCAGCATGTTGCCGATTTGTTTGCGCTGCAGGTTTTCCTGACTGCCACACAGGGTACACGGGATGATTGGAAACTGGCGGTGCTCAGCCCAACGGATCAGATCGGCTTCGGCCACAAAAGCCAAGGGCCGAATCACCATGAACTCGCCGTTGTCGCTGACCAGTTTGGGCGGCATGCCTTTGAGTTTGCCGCCAAAAAACATGTTCAAAAAGAAGGTCTGCAGCATGTCGTCGCGGTGATGTCCCAGCGCCAGTTTGTTGCAACCCAACTCACCCGCCACCTTGTACAAAATACCCCGTCGCAAGCGGCTGCACAGGCTGCACATGGTTTTGCCTTCGGGTACTTTGTCCTTGACGATGGAGTAGGTGTCTTGTGTTTCGATGTGGAATTTCACGCCCAGGCTTTGCAGGTAGGCGGGCAGCACTTCGGCCGGAAAACCGGGCTGCTTTTGGTCCAAGTTGACGGCAATCAGCTCAAACTGAACCGGGGCACGGGCCTGCATTTTCAGCAGGATGTCCAGCATGCCGTAGCTGTCTTTGCCGCCCGACATGCAGACCATGATGCGGTCGCCCGCTTCAATCAGGTTGAAGTCCGAGATGGCCTGGCCCATTTGCCGGCACAATCGTTTTTCCAGTTTGTGGGTTTCGCGCTCGATTTTCATCGCCTTGTCGTGCGCAGTGTCTTCGGCTTGCAGCCAGTCCTTGTTGATGGGGGCATTCATTGTGTTCACCACTGTCCTGTTTCCATGCGAATGGCCACTTCGCAGTCTTCAAAAATTTCCAATTTCGCTATTTTGACCCGCACGCCCAAAACACCGGGCAACTTCATCAGCCGGTGGGCCAATTTACCGATCAAGGTTTCCAGCAAATTCACATGCTCGGCGGTGCATTCATCGATGATGATTTGCCGTACTTTGCGGTAGTCCAGCACATGGTTGATGTCGTCGTCCAAAGGCAGCAAGGGCTGGTGACCCAGGTTCAGTTGCGCATCCACTTGAATGGGTTGCGGGCCTGTCTTTTCGACTTCCAAAATACCCAGATTGGCCGCAAAGCGCAGGCCAAACAAGCTCAGGGTCTGATGGCCCAAGGTGGCTTTCATGGTGTCCATTCTTTCATGCGAAAAACTTCTACACCCACCGCGTCGCAGTCCGGATAGACATCGGGTTTGCAACTGGACAATCGCACGGCCTGAACTCGCGGATGGGCCAGCATTTGGGCGGCTAAATCATCGCACAGGGTTTCTTGTAATTCAACATGGCCTTGGCCAATGCGCTGGGCAATCAGCTCGCGCACAAAGTCGTAATCCACCACCTCGCTCAATTGGTCGGCCTGCGGCGTTGAGAGGGCATAGGGCACAAACAACTCCACATTGAAAACCACCCTTTGGGCCTGCGTTTTCTCAAAATCGTGTGCGCCAATTTGGACAGGGACTTCGTGGTTGCGCAAAAAAATCCGGCGGCACTCCAGGGTCAGCCTTTGGATCGGGTCAAGCATGGTTTTCCTTCGATGGATGGCCCGCCACAAACATCACGTCCCGCGACAGGGGCACCAGATGCTGGCCATTGTCTACCGGCAGTGTGATGCCGTTGAGCGCATCATGTTGGGCCAAGAACAGGCAGCTTGCAGCCACTTGCGCGGGATCAATGGCCCGGCGCAGCAGGTTGATCTGGCTGGATTGGTCAAAATTGGCTTGGGTTTGCGGACCGCTTAAAAACATCAGGCCCGGCGCGACGCCGCACACGCGGATGTGCGGGGCCAGCGCTTGGGCTTGCAAGGCCACGCTGCGCTCCAAAGCGAGTTTGGAGACGGTGTACGAAAAATAATCTGGATTCAGGTTGAACACTTTTTGATCGAGCAAATGAATGATGCTGCGTGAGCCTGTCGGGTTGTTCACCCCTATGTCTTGCGCCATCAGGCGTGACAGATCGAGCGGTGCAATCAGGTTCACCTCCAGTTGCTGGCGCATGTCCTGAACTGAAAAGCCCTGCGCCGCATCGGGCTCAAAGCTCGAAGCGTTGTTCACCAAGCAGTCCAGGGGGCCTGATTCGGCGGCAATCTGCGCCATCATTTGCTGGCGATCGGTCTCTGAAGCCAGGTCAGCTTGCACGGTGCGGGCCTGTCCCCCGGCAGCGATGATTTCGGCGCACAGCGCTTGTGCATCCGCCAAGGAGTGTTGCGCGTGGCACCACACCTGCCAGCCCGCGCGGGCAAATTGCTGGCAAATCAATGCCCCCAAACGGCGTGCGCCGCCTGTGACCAAGACGCTTTTAGCCATGCGGGCTCCCCACATCGGCCATCTGCAGACCCGTTTGCGCGCCGTTCGGCCTGATAATCACAGCGAAATTGAGCAATGTATGAAGTTCCACATGACGGCCGAAGAGATTTCGACGCAACTGACCCAGATTATCGGTGACGCGATCCACAAGGCGGGTGGCTGGATCGGCTTTGACCATTTTGAAGCCTTGGCTTTGTACCAGCCCGGCTTGGGCTATTACGCCAATGCCTTGCAGAAATTCGGTACACGTCCTGAATCTGGCAGTGATTTTGTCACCGCCCCCGAGTTGTCGCCCCTGTTTGGTCGTACGCTGGCGGTGCAGGTGCAAGAAGCCCTGCAAGCCACCCAGACCTGCGAAATGTATGAATTTGGCGCCGGTTCGGGTGTCTTGGCGCAGCAATTGCTCACCGCCCTGGGCAGTGCCGTCGAGGCTTACCACATCATCGACTTGTCCGGCGCGTTGCGCGAGCGCCAGCAGCAAACCTTGGCCCCCTTTGGCGAGCAGGTTCGCTGGCTCAGTGCTTTGCCCGATGCCATGCAAGGCGTGGTCATCGGCAACGAGGTGCTCGATGCCATGCCGGTGAAGCTGTTGGCGCGCACCAAGGGGGAGTGGCATGAACGCGGTGTGGTTCTGCATGCAGGGCAACTCGCTTGGGCGGACCGGCCCACGCAGGCCCGCCCCCCTTGTGAGGTGCAGGGCACGCATGACTACCTGACCGAAATTCAGCCCCAGGCCCAAGCGTTTGTCGCCAGCCTGGCCGAGCGTTTGTTGGCCAGCGAGCGCGGCGGCGCAGCTTTCTTTCTCGATTACGGTTTCCCTGAAGCCGAATATTTTCATCCCCAGCGCCACATGGGCACGGTGATGTGCCACCAAGCACACCAATCGGACATGAACCCCTTGGTCTCGGTGGGCCTGAAAGACATCACCGCGCATGTGAACTTCACCGGCATTGCATTGGCAGGCCAGGACCAAGGCTTGCATGTGCTGGGCTATACCAGTCAAGCCCGTTTTTTGTTGAACCTCGGATTGGCCCAAGCGATGGCGCAGGCCGATCTGCCAACGCGCAGCCAGGCCCAAAAATTGATCGCTGAGCACGAAATGGGTGAGCTCTTCAAGGTGGTAGGTTTCTCCACCAGCGATGCGTGGCAGGCCAGCGGCTTTGCGGCAGGCGACCGAAGTCACAGACTGTGAGCGGCGCATGATCCGTTGGTTGATCGTGACTGTGTTGGCGCTGATCCTGGTCAGTGGGCTGCGGCCTTGGCTGAACAAGATCGGTCTGGGCAATTTGCCGGGCGACTTGCGCTTCAAGCTTTTTGGACGTGAATTCTTTTTGCCCATCACCACCACCGTGGTCGTCAGTTGCGTGGCCAGCCTGATCGCCAAATGGCTTTGAGCCGCATGTGTTACATTAGGTTTATTCGCTCAAGGCGACAGATCAGCGCGATCGAACGATTTCGTTCTTATTGCGCACCCTCCTACAGAGGCTTGTTCCCGTCCTCCCCCCCCTTGTGTTAACCCATATTCTTGAAATATGGGGTTTTTTACCGCACCTGAAGAGGCGGATCCTTGGCCTTTGGGCAGGCCAAAATTTTTTATCTTCATGTGGCTTTTTTACCGCCACTGCGTTGATATTTTTCGCACTGAGTCATGATTCATACAATTACATTTGAAAACTCCCCCGTCACCGTGGGAAAATACCGGATTGCAGCGTGTCCTCGCGCCTTGCCAACAGGCCGCTTTGCGGCGCAAGTTTCTGTGGCCAGTGGACGCGGCAGCGCCAGTACCGACCGCGTGATGTGTTTCACCAACGATTTCGCGACACGTGATGCCGCTGCAAGTTTTGCGCTGGCTCAAGGTTTGGATTGGGTGCGTGCCACCACGCAGCCTCACTGAGCCGGTAACCGATTTACGAAAGAGAACTGAATGGCTAAAGAAGATCTGATCGAACAAATGGGTGTTGTGAACGAAGTCTTGCCCGATACACGCTTTCGCGTGACGCTGGACAACGGTCACCAATTGATCGCTTATTCTGCGGGCAAGATGCGCAAGAACCACATCCGTATTTTGGCGGGCGACCGCGTGACTTTGGAGCTGTCGCCCTACGACTTGACCAAGGGTCGCATCAGCTTTCGGCACTTGGCTGGCCGCGCACCGGGCCCGGTGGCCCCTCGCCGCCCACCCGCGCGTTGATCTTCATTTGAAGAGGTCAGGCCGGGCGTGGACACTGGCTTGATCTTGAATTGACACCGATGACCCCCATGTGTCCATGAACACAGCCGGAGATCGTTCGATGTCAGAGACCCTTCATGTCGTTTGTCCACACTGCCACACCACCAACCGTGTGCGCCAGGCCGACCAGCTCCCATCGCCCGACTGCGGAAGTTGCCACCAGTCTTTGTGGCAAGGCAAACCCGTGGCTTTGAACGAAGTGGCTTTTGACAGGCACACCTTACGCAACCAAGTACCGGTATTGGTCGATTTTTGGGCACCTTGGTGTGGCCCTTGCAAAATGATGGCGCCTGCCTTTGCGCAAGCGGCCCTGGCTTTGGAGCCACACATGCGCCTGGCCCAAGTCAATACCGAAGACGAGCAGCAACTGGCCAGCCGATTCAACATCCGCAGCATCCCGACCTTGGCCTTGTTTGTCGGTGGGCGTGAGGTGGCGCGGCAAGCGGGCGCTTTTCGAACGGCTGCCGACATTGCGCAATGGGCGCAACAAGCCTTGCGCGCACCGCACTGATCTTGCCGGCCTTCTTGGGGAGCTTCTTGCGAGCCTGTCAGGCCGCAGTCGCGTCGTCCAAAGCCAACAAGGCCGCCGTGCGCGCGGCTTGAATGCGCTGGCCGACTTCGACGCCGGTCAAGCCCTGCGCTTGCGCTTGGCTTGCAATTGGCGCCGTTGGGACGGCCAGCACCAGCGCAAGGGCGCTGCGCAACCGCTGTCCTTGGGGATAAGGCGCATCCTGCAGTCCCAGGCGTCCTCGGGCATCGCATTCGCAGGCGCTTAAAACTTCTTGCATTTTGGCGGGTTGCCGAATCGCGTCGCACCGCTCGAGTAAACGCATGATGGCCGCCGCATTCAACCCGCTGCTGCGGTGGATGTTGCCATGCTCGCGGGCCACCGTGTCGGCCAGGGCGCGGCAGTCGCTCGGCACCCGCAGGCGCTCACAAACCTGCCGGAGTAACTGGGCGCTGCGCAGTTCATGGCCGATGTGGCGAGGCAAGACCTCGGCCGGCGTAGTGCCTTTGCCCAAGTCATGAAACAGGCAAGCCACCCGGACGGGCAATGACTGGTGTAAGCGCGCACTCATATCGAGCACCATCATCAGGTGCATGCCGGTGTCCACTTCGGGGTGGTATTCGGGGCGTTGCGGCACGCCCCACAAACGATCGACTTCGGGTAACAAAACACGCAGCGCCCCGCATGCGCGCAGCACCTCGAACATGCGCGAGGGCTTGTCACTCATCAGGCCGCGTTCCATCTCCTGCCAAACCCGCTCGGGCACCAGATGATTGACTTCGCCGTCCGTGACCATCGCTTGCATCAGGGCCAAGGTTTCAGGGGCGATCGAGAAATCAGAAAAACGCGCTGCAAAGCGAGCCACCCGCAAAATACGCACAGGGTCTTCGCGGAAAGCGGGCGTGACGTGTCTGAACACTTTGCGCTGCAAGTCTTGCAGGCCGCCATATGGGTCTTGCAGATGCGGCAGCCAATCTGCGCCTTCAAGGCTTGCAAATTCTGCAGGAACGGCCATGGCGTTGATCGTCAAGTCGCGCCGGGCCAAGTCTTCCTCGAGGGTGACTTCGGGCGCAGCCTGTACCGCAAACCCCTTATAACCCCGCGCGGTTTTGCGCTCGGTGCGCGCCAGCGCATATTCTTGCTGAGTGCGCGGATGTAAAAACACCGGGAAATCTTTGCCCACAGGCAGATAGCCTTGTGCCGCCATGCGTTCCGGTGTGCTGCCCGTCACCACCCAGTCGCGGTCCTTGACGGGCAAACCCAGCAAGGCATCACGAATGGCACCGCCCACGGCAAAGATCTGTTCGTTCATGCGGCAGGCCAATGGTTTTCAGGGGTGCAAACGGAAAGGCTCTTCAAAATCAATGAAGTCTTTTTCGGCCAAAGCTGCATCGGTCCAGGCTTTGACGCCGGGCAAGGCGCACAGGCGGTCCATGTAGGCCTTCACGTGGGCAGGTACCGGCAAGGCATAGGTGACAAGGCGCATCACGACCGGTGCAAAATAAGCATCAGCGATGCAGAATTCGCCCAACAACATCGGGCCTTGGTGCTGGGCGAGCAAGCCGCTCCATGAAGCGATGATGCGCTGCAGATCTGCGCGCACCGCAGGCTTGTCGCGCAAAGCCAAAGCGCCGACCTCAGGCAAGTGGGCTTCTATGTTCATGGGACAAGCGCTGCGCAAGCCGGCAAAACCGCTGTGCATCTCGGCGCAGATGCTGCGTGCCCGAGCGCGGGCTTGAGGGTCAGAAGGCCACAGGTTTTTTTCTGGAAATTGCTCAGCCAGATACTCCGCAATGGCCAGTGTGTCCCACACGGCAAAGCCTTCATCGGTCAGTACGGGCACTTTGCCCACCGGTGTGATGTCTTGCAGGCCCGCTTTGAAAGTCGAGCCACTCTCAAAGCTGTCAAAGCGCAGCATGACCTCTTGAAATTCAATGCCTGTTTGTCGCATCAGCACCCAAGGGCGCATGGACCAGGACGAATAATTTTTATTGCCTATGAACAGCTTGAGCATGTATTTTCCCTTATAAAAGGAATAAATAATAGCACTGCACCAGGACGCTTCATCGTCATCGACCCGCGTGTCTGCGCATCCGGTTGAGTCCGCTGCGAGGCCCCTTGGCGCCCAGGTAACCGGGTGCCACGCCCGCCGCCGAGGCAGGATCAATGCCCAGCGCGTGCAGCCCCAGGCCCTGGGCCGAAGCGACGTTGTCCACTTGCATCGAGCGCAGATTGTCGCGACTCATCAGGGGCGCACCGGGGGCCAGTTCCATGAGTGCAGCTTGCAGCCAACCCACAGCCATGGGCAGGGGCCAAACAGGCCGGCCCAGCCCATGGTTGACGCCGCTCCAAGCACCCGCTTGACGCACCAATTCGCCCAAGCTCATGACATCCGGGCCGCAAATTTCGTAGGTGCGGTCCACGGTGTCCAAGTTCTGCAGACAGTGAACCACCGCATGGGCCACATCGCCCACCCAAACAGGTTGAAAGCGGGTTGCGCTGCCCGCCAAAGGGATGAAGGGCAAAAGAGATTGCATCTTGGCAAAAAGATTCAAAAACTTGTCTTCAGCGCCAAAAATCACGCTGGGGCGCAGCACCGTGAGGTCAAGATCTGCGCTGTGCAGGACCGACTCGCCGCCGGCCTTGCTTTTTTGGTACAGCGACGGTGCGTCAGCCGCCGCACCCAGCGCACTCAGGTGGACCAGGCGGCGAACGCCTGTGGCGGCGCATGCCCGGGCGATGGTGCGGGGCAACTGCACATGGGCTTTTTGAAAGGCACTGGCATTGCCGTGCAAGATGGCGACCAAATTGACCACCGCATCGTGACCCGTCATCACCTGCTGCAGCTGGGCGGGGTCGTGCACATCGGCTTCGATCACCGTCAAGCGGGGCAAGCTTTGCACGCTGGCGGCATTCAAGGCACGGCGTGTCGGCACCGTCATGGCCATACCGCAGCGCGCCAGTTGCTCACACACATGGCGTCCGACGAAGCCGGAGCCACCCAAAATCAAAACCCGTGAATTGCTGTTCATATCTCTACCTTGGGGTTCAACCCGATGGTCAGGATGATACGTGGTCCATGGCCTTGTTCAGCTGTGCTTGGGTCAAAGGCTCAAACCTGCGACAGCCCTCGAATCGCTTGATGCATCGCCTCTTGCGCTTGCGCAAGGATCTGGCTGCGCCAAGCATCGGTGTCGGTGTAGAACGCATCCATCAGGTCTTGTTTGATTTGCGCTTGCAAGTCGGCAGACGCTTGCGGGTGGTTGTGCAACCAATGCTCACCGCGCAGCGCCATCATGACTTGGTCCATCGGCTGGGTGCCGTACTCGAGAGCCAGCCCGGTGTACTCGGCCTGCGGACACTCTTGGTAGGCGGACATCCACATCAAGCCGGTGAGAAAGGCGGAGGTGGATGAGCCATCGTAAATGGAGGTGATTTTTTCGCCCCACCAAGCGCGCGCACGCGCCAAGGCAGCGGCATCGTCCGCACAGGCAAAAATGCGCTCACCCACACCGCTGGGACCCAAGCCTGTGTGAATATCGATCCAAGCCAATCGCTGGGTTTGGCGTGCGTGTTGCTGCAAGACTTTGCGCAGGGTCAGGTTGCTCCAGGTCTCAGAAGTGCCGCCAAAGAACATGCCTTCGGGGTACTCGTGCTGGCCGCGTGTGACAGCTGCTTGCAGCACCGACATGCCATGCTCAGCAATGAATTGAGCAGTCGCATGGGCGTTGGCCTCATTGGGCGGCCAGACTTCGGGCAGCAGCAAGGGCTCGACTTCTCGGTAGGCCTCGTTCACTGGCAAAGCTTGGCTGTAGTCTTGGAAATTGCGGTTCAAATCCACGTTTTCGTGGGTGACCCGGCGGATATGCGAAAACCCGTAAGGGTTCAGACCATGGATGTACACGATGGCGACCTTGTGCGCATGGGCCGTTTCGCGCCAAGCCTTGTCGCGCAAAGCATTCACCTGCACACCGCTGCCGCAAAAACCCTCGACACCGTGGCAGGCGCTGGAGACGATCAGCAGATTTTGGGCATCCTCGGGGCCGTCTCGCACCACGTCCATGGCCAAGGTTTCACCATCGCGACCGGGCAATGGATGAATGTGCGATTCGACTGTCAGACCTGCTGCGTCGGCTGAGTGTAAGAACTTGCCACGCGCTTGGGCGTAATGGGTTGAAAATGCGTCTTGCATGTCACAAGTCTTTCGCAGCTCGCGCAGGTCAAGCCTTTGTGGCGGGCTGTGCCAGCCACTGGGTGGCCAACTCAACCCAGTAGGTGCCGCCCAAGGGAATCAGGTCGTCATTGAAGTCATAGCTCGGGTTGTGCAAGGTGCAGGGGCCGCCGCCGTGGCCCATGTCGCGATGGGTCCCGTCGCCATTGTAGATGAACACATAAGCACCGGGTTTGGCTTGCAGCATGTAAGAAAAATCTTCAGCGCCCATGGTGGGCTCTTGCACCATCACATTGTCCGCGCCCACAATGCCGGTCATCACCTGCCGGGCAAACGCGGCCTCGACGGGGCTGTTGATGGTGGGCGGGTAGTTGCGGTCAAATTCAAACTCGCATTGCGTGTCGAAAGCTGCGCAAATGTTTTCAGCGATTTGCTTCATCCGCGTCTCGATCAAGTCGAGCACTTCGATGCTGAAAGTGCGCACGGTGCCTTGCAATTCGCAGAAGTCCGGTATCACGTTGGTGGCTTCGCCCGCGTGGATCATGGTGACCGAAATCACGCCCGCATCGACCGGTTTTTTGTTGCGGGTGATGATGGTCTGAAAGCCCTGCACCATTTGGCAGGCCACCGGCACCGGGTCCACGCCAGTGTGCGGCATGGCGGCATGACCGCCCTTGCCGCGGATGGTGATTTTGAACTCATTGCTCGAGGCCATGACCGGACCGGCACTGACCGCGAAGCTGCCCACCGAACCGCCAGGCCAGTTGTGCATGCCAAACACCGACTCCATCTTGAACTGCTCGAACAAGCCGTCCTTGATCATCTCGCGTGCCCCGCCACCGCCTTCTTCGGCGGGTTGGAAAATGGCATAAACGGTGCCGTCAAAGTCACGGTGCTTGGCCAAGTGTTTGGCCGCCGCCAACAACATGGCCGTGTGGCCATCGTGGCCACAGGCGTGCATCTTGCCAGGGTAGCTGCTGGCGTGGGCAAAAGTGTTGAATTCTTGCATCGGCAAAGCGTCTATGTCGGCCCGCAGACCAATGCCTCGACCGCAAGCGCCGCCGTCGCGCCCGTGGATGATGCCCACCACGCCGGTGGTGCCCATGCCGCGGTGGATCGGGATGCCCCAATCGGTCAATTGTTTGGCCACCACGTCGGCCGTACGCACTTCCTTGAAGCACAGCTCGGGATGGGCATGGATGTCTTTGCGAATGGCGGCAATACCGGCCGCGTCGGCGAGGATGGAGTCATTGAGTTTCATATCTCGAGTTTAGCGGGACTCGCGTTTTCTTGCTATCTCCCTGCAGACAGGTCGTTGCCGCATCCTTGTTGCACAATGCCCCAAATGACCTCTGTAGACCCTGTGCCATTCCAGATGGGCGCCGTCGGCTTGTTGCTCGGAGCCCTGTGCGCCTGCAGTGCAGCGGCCGCGTCCTTGCAGTGCCAAGTCACCTACGCTGGCAGCACCCATACTGTGGTGGCCGATCCGGTGGCAGACCCGTATCCGGTGCCTTCAGTGGATATAGGGGGGCGATTTCGATTCAAACCCGTTGTGGTGGGCACCGCCGCACAGACCGAGCGGGTGCTGATTTACGCTTATGAAATGGCATCTGACCAAGCGCGGCTGATTCACCAAGCCAAATACCTGCCGCCTTTTCACACCGGCCCCTTGACAGGGCAGCACTACCTGTATGCCGGTCCTCTCGAGCGGGAGCTCAGCTATGCCTGTCATTGGCTCGCAGGTCAGTCATGAAGCGCTGGTTGTTGTGCGCCGCATTGTGGCTGGGGTGCGGCAGTTTGGTGGGCCAGCCGGTTCCGCAGCCTTCTTCGACCGTGAGCCTGGTGTTTGCCGGTGACACCACGCTGGATGACGAACCGGGCGCTGTGATCGCCCAGGGCGGCGACCCGTTCGCTGACTTTGCGGATTTGTTTGCCGCCGCCGATGTGCGCTTGGCCAACCTCGAATGTGTGGTCGCCACCATCGGTTCGCCCGGCTCCAAAGTGTTTACTTTTCGAGCCGATCCCCAGGTGTTGCCCGTGTTGCGCAAGCACTTGGACGGGGTGACCTTGGCCAACAACCATTCCGGCGACTTTGGTCGTGAGGCCTTTGCCCAAATGCTCGGCTTGCTCCAGCAAGCAGGCCTTGCGCAAGCCGGCGGCGGCTTGAACCTCAGCCAGGCGCATGCGCCTTGGATCGTGGAGCGCCGGGGTTTGCGTATCGCCATCTTGAGCTACAACGAATTTTTGCCGCGCAGTTTTGAAGCGGGTCACGACACCCCCGGCGTCGCCTGGAGCGAAGATGAGCAGGTGGTGGACGACATCCGCCGCGCACGCCGGATGCCTGGGGTGGACCTGGTGATCCCTTTCATGCATTGGGGCTGGGAAAACGAGTTGAAGGCCAATCCCCGGCAGCGGCAGTTGGCCCGCAAAATGATCGATGCCGGGGCCGATGCGGTTGTTGGCGGACACCCGCATGTGACACAAGAGGTTGAGCACTACCAAGGCAAACCCATCATTTACAGCGTAGGCAATTTTGTGATGAAAGAAACCGACAACGACAACCAGCGTCAAGGCTGGGTGCTGCGCCTGACGCTCGACAAACAAGGCGTGCGGCACTTTGACACGCATGTGGCCCGCATCGGCATGAACGGCATTCCCCGCCGTGACCTGCAAGCGACCAGCCCCTGCTGGCAGCGTGGCGACGCGGCGGTGGGTCAGTGTCAGGCGGGTCGGCTGAAAAATCCCTACTGAAACCAGGAGCGAAACCATGACTGAAACCGTTTCAAGCGCCTCATCAACGGCCGTGGTGCGCGGCGCTTGTCCGCACGACTGCCCCGACACCTGCGCCTTGCTGACAACGGTTGAGAACGGCCGGGCCATCCAGGTGCAAGGCAATCCTGCACACCAGGCGACCGATGGCGTTTTGTGCACCAAAGTCGCCCGCTACCCCGAGCGCACTTACCACCCCAAGCGCCTGTTGACCCCGCTTAAGCGGGTGGGCCCCAAGGGCTCGGGCCAATTTGAGCCCGTCAGTTGGGACGCAGCGCTGCACGACATTGCACACCGCCTGCAAGCGATCGCAGCCCACAACCCCGAAGCGGTGGTCCCCTACAGCTACGCCGGCACCATGGGCCTGGTCCAGGGCGAAGGCATGGCGGCGCGGTTTTTCAATCGCTTAGGGGCCTCCTTGCTGGACCGCACCATTTGTTCCTCGGCGGGCGCTGAAGCGCTGACCTACACCTTGGGCGGCAAGGTGGGCATGAAGTTGGCATTTTTTGCCGAATCGAAATTGATTTTGATCTGGGGCAGCAATTCCATCGGCAGTCATTTGCATTTTTGGCGCTTGGCCCAAGAGGCCAAGCGGCAAGGGGCCAAGCTGGTTTGCATTGATCCCCGCAAAACCGAAACCGCCGACAAATGCCACGTCCATCTGGCGATCCGTCCCGGCACGGATGCGGCGCTGGCCTTGGCCTTGATGCACGAATTGATTGTCCACAACTGGCTCGACCCCGACTACATTGCCCAGCACACTTCAGGTTGGGACGCTTTGCGTGACCGGGCGCTGCAATGGCCGCCAGCGCGGGCTGCACAGGTGTGCGGCATTGACGCCCTTCAAATCACCGACTTGGCGCGCGACTGGGGCACCACCCAGCCCGCGGCTATTCGATTGAATTACGGCATGCAGCGCGTGCGGGGCGGGGGCAATGCGGTGCGCGCCATCGCCTGTTTGCCCGCTTTGACAGGGGCTTGGCGCCACCGCGCTGGCGGTTTATTGCTCAGCAGCTCGGGCCATTTTTCAATGCACAAAGCTGCTTTGCAGCGGCCCGATTTGTTGGGCGAGAGGCGCCCCCGCACAATCAACATGAGCACCATAGGTGATGATTTGTTGCGCCCGTCTTGCCCCGTCTTTGGCCCCGCCATTCAAGCCTTGGTGGTGTACAACAGCAACCCTGTGGCCGTCGCCCCCGAGTCGGGCAAAGTGGTGCGAGGCTTTGCCCGAGAAGACTTGTTCACAGTGGTGTTGGAGCATTTTCAGACCGACACCGCCGACTACGCTGATTACATTTTGCCGGCCACCACCCAACTGGAGCATTGGGACCTGCACACCAGTTACGGCCACACCGATATTTTGCTCAACCAAGCGGCCATCGCACCCTTGGGCCAGGCCCGCACCAATACCGACATCTTCCGGGCTTTGGCAGTGCGCATGGGTTTTAACGAACCTTGTTTTGCCGATGACGATCTCACGCTGTGTCGCACCGCACTCGGTGATGAAGAGCGGTTTGCGCAACTCTTGCAAAACGGGTTTGTGGCATTGCCTTTGCCCGATGCGCCTTTTGCACAAGGCGGCTTTCCTACCCCCTCGGGACGCTGCGAATTTTTCAGCCCCCGGCTGGCGGCCATGGGGCAAGACGGCTTGCCGGACCATATCCCCAACTATGAGGTGCCCGTCAAGACGGACCCCTTCCCTTTGGCCATGATCTCGCCGCCGGCGCGCCATTTTTTGAATTCCACTTTCGTGAATGTGTCCAGTTTGCGGACCATTGAGGTCGAACCTGTTCTTGAAATGCATGCCGATGACGCCTTGGCACGCGGCATTTCAAGCGGGGACGTGGTCAAAGTGTTCAACGATCGGGGCGAATACCACTGCAAAGCCGACGTCTCGCGCCGTGCCCGACCCGGGGTGGTGCACGGGCTGGGTATTTGGTGGCGTAAATTCGGACTCAATGGCACCAATGTCAATGAGCTGACCAGCCAGCACCTCACCGACATAGGCCGCGCGCCCGTTTTTTACGATTGCGCCGTTCAGGTGGTCCGGCATGGCTGACATCGCCATCCACAGGCCGCACGGTCTGGACTGGGCCCAGGCGCAGGGCTTGGCTCAAGAATGGCTCGCACAGGCCCAAAATGACTGGGGCATGCAGTGCACCCACAGCACCCTGGCGGGTCAGGACACCGTCACTTTCGAGCGCGCCGGCGCCCAGGGCGTTCTGCGGGTGGATGCCACCCACTTCGACATGCAGATCCGTTTGGGTTTTTTGCTGCGGGCCTACAAAAAACAGATCGAAGACAAAGTCAATCGCAACCTGGACGAAGCCTTGATCCGTCTGGCCTGAACCGGGAAGTCAGCGTCACGGCAAATCAGGAAAGGCCTCGAGCGCATGGGCCGCTTTGGGACCCACCGAGCCCAATCGGGCCTTCAGGGACTGGGCTTGCCCGGTCAACAAGGCCGCATAGTTGGTGGTGTTGGACAGCACTTTTTTGACGTAATCGCGGGTTTCCAGAAATGGAATGTTCTCAGCCCAAATGGCGCCTTCCAGCACCGGGCCATTGCGCCAATTGCGGGGCCTGCTCGGTCCGGCGTTGTAGGCGGCTGCGGCCATGGGCAGGGAGCCGCCAAAATCGTCGAGCACCAGTTTGAGGTAGCCCGTGCCAATGGCGACGTTCACTTCATGGTCGTTCAGTTGCTCCACCGTAAAACCGGCAAGGCCTATTTTTTTGGCCGTCCACCGCGCGGTGGTTGGCATGACCTGCATCAGGCCCGCAGCGCCCACACCCGATCGGGCGTCGGTCACGAAACGGCTTTCCTGCCGAATCAATCCGTACACGTAGGCAGGATCCAGGTCCACCGCCTTGGTTTTGCGCAAAACCGTCTCCCGCAAAGGCGTCGGAAAGCGCTGGTCCATATCGAATGCCACTTTGGTGCGCTCACTGGTGTTGATGCAGCGGTCCCACACCTGGCGCTGGCAAGCCAGATCGGCGGCGGCCAAAAGCTCCCTGTCCGACATGCCGCCGGTGTTGTGCAGATTGGTGGTGTAGTTCCATTCCCGGTTGCCCTCTGCGCGCAAGCCCATGTTGATGGCGTACAAGGCGCGCTGCAAGCCCGGGTGGGCGTTGGCGCTGGCTTTTTCAGTGCTGCTCAAGGCCGTGGGCTTGGCGGGCAAGGTGATGTTTTGACCCAAGTCTTCAAGGGCAAGTTGCTCGTAAAACCCCTTGATGCTGGCGATGCCCCGCAGCGACTGCAGCGCCAGGTTGCGTTGTAGCTCTGTCGGGTTGCTCGCCAAAGTGGCTCTGGCGCGCCAATACACCCAGGTCGGGTCGGTGACGCTGTCTTGCATCGCGTCGATGGCGCTGGCCACAGCTTTCCAGTGGCCTTGACGCAAGGCAGCGCGGGCCTGCCAGCCCAGCATGTCGTCATTCAAATCGGTCTCGCGGGTGACTTTGGCAAAGTAGCCGCTGGCGTTGTCTTGCAATTTAAAGGCGGCTTGTTTGCCAATGGCCCCCCAGGTCCAGTTGCGCTCTTCTGCGCTCAGCAGCAGGCCCCAGCGCTTTTGCAGCTCTTGGGCAGCCTGATCGGGGTTGGACGCCGCCATGCGGATCAAAGCCAGCACGGCCAATTCTTTGCGCTTGGTGGAGATGGCCATGATGCGCTTGTCCAGGTATTTGACCGGATCCGCTTGAATCAACACCACTTGCCCGGCCACGTCCTTGGCTTCGATTTCGACGGCCAATTGGGCTGCACGCGGGCGGCTGACCTCCATGGCCAAGCGGGCCTTGCGCCACAGGTCCAGGCCATCAATTTTGCGGGCTGTGTGCAGTTGTTCAGCCGCATAGTTACAGCCATCATCGGTTTCTTTTTGAGCGTACCAAAGGCGTTTGAACTCAGCAGCCACCTCCGGGCTCTGGGTTTGGCTTGCCAAGGCGTAGCAGCGCACTTCTTTGTCGTCCCGCATGCGGTACAAGGGGTACTCGGCCGCAAAAGCCGCCCAGTCACGGCGTTTGCCCAGCAGCTTGAGCCATTCCAGGCGCAACCGGTCTTCTTGGTAGGTGCCGGCGTAGCGGGAGAGAAACTCTTGAATGTCAGTTGTGCTGGCCGTGTCCAGCCTGGCCCGAAGCTCCCAAAAAGCCGCCCAAGGGGCCAAGACATGTGCGCGGGACTGGGGCAGCAGGCTGCTCAGGCGGGCTTTGTCATTGCTGCGAAAGGCTTGGTGCATCTCCAAAATCAGGCTGTCATCGGGCTTGGTTTGCGCTGCGACAGGCAACCCCAATACCATGGTCATGGCCAATGCGGCCAGCGGTGTCAGAATCTGAGTCAATTGCATAGGTGGATTATGGACAAATCAGACGCTAAAAAACGACTTCGGGCCGAGTTGCTTCAAGCTCGGCAAAATTTGCCTGACCGCCAAGCGCGCATCGATGCCTTGCAACGCGTCATGCGCATCTGGCTGGTCGGTCGCACCGACGCCGTGATCGGTGCTTACTGGCCGATCAAAGGCGAATTTGACCCCTTGCCCGCCCTGCACCGCTGGAAAGAGGACGGCGAACTGCAAGGCGTGGCCCAGCGCTTGCGCATCGGCTTGCCGGTGGTGAATAAAGCACACAAGACCATGGTCTTCCATGCCTGGTACCCCGGCTGCCCGATGGAAGAAGACGCCTACGGCATCCCCAAACCCAAAGACACCGAAGTGGTCGTGCCAACCCTGCTGTTTGTGCCCTGCGTGGGCTATGGCGCGGGCGGCTTTCGCTTGGGGTATGGCGGCGGGTTTTATGACCGCACCTTGGCCACCTTGCAGCCCAAGCCCTTGACCGTCGGGCTGGGTTTTACCAACGGCTATGTCGACGATTTGGAGCCCGAAGCCCACGACCAGCCGCTGGATGCGATTTTGAATGACAACGGCGTGGTTTGGCCGTTCTAAGCGACAAAGACCCATGGCCCGACCCAAATCAGCAACCCACGACATCAAGCGCGATGCCATTTTGGACATTGCCGCCCAATGCTTTGCCCACCGCAGTTACCCCGCCGCCAGCATGAACGAAATAGCCACGGCCTGCGGCACCTCCAAGGCACGGCTGTACCACTATTACGAGAGCAAAGAGGCGATTTTGTTCGATCTGATGGACCGCTACACCCAGCGCTTGCTGACCCTGATCGCGCAAACCGAAGCCACCGCCCAGCGCCGCAACCTCACCGACCGTGCTGCCCTGCACGAGTTGATTCGGGCCTTTTTGCAAGAATACGAAAGCTCCGCCACCCGCCATGTGGCGCTGCTGAACGACACCCAGTTTTTGAGCGATGTGACGGATGCCACGCTCGCAGGCCAGTCCCCCCGCGAGTTGATTTTGAACCGACAGCGCGATGTGGTCGCTGCCGTGACCCGCGCTTTGAAACGCGCCTACCCCGAACGCCTGACCACCGCCAACCAAACCGCCATCACCATGATGCTGTTTGGCATGATCAATTGGACCTTCACCTGGCTGCGCCCCGGGGGGCCGATGAGCTATGTGGCCTTTGCCGACGAAGTCATTCGGCTTTTGGAAAAAGGGCTGGCCTGAGTCCGTTGAATTTACCGATGCGTAACCGATTACGATTAGGTAAAATCATGCTTTACCCAACACGCGGAGAATTTCATGACCCAAGCCCCCACCAAGGCCTTTGCATCGCAGGCGGATCTGGCCGACAAGAAGATCACTTTCGAGCAACTCAGCCCCCACTGCTGGGCCTACACCGCAGAGGGCGATCCGAACTCAGGCGTCATCATTGGCGAGAAGTTCATCATGGTCAGCGATGCCACGGCCACGCCTGCCATGGCCAAGGACCTGATCGCACAAATCCGCAAGATCAGCGACAAGCCGATCAAGTATGTGTTGCTGACCCACTACCACGCGGTGCGCGTGCTGGGCGCCAGTGCGTATGTGGCCGAAGGTGCCACCGAAGTCATCGCCAGCCAAGGCACCTACGAGTTGATTGTGGAGCGCGGCGCGCAAGACATGAAGAGCGAGATGGAGCGCTTTCCGCGTTTGTTCCGCGGAGCCGACGAGGTGCCCGGCCTGACCTGGCCCACCCTGGTAATTGGTGGCGGCGACGCGACCAAGGGCGAGGTTCCCGGCCAATTGGTGCTGGATCTGGGCGGTGTGAAGGTGCAGATCTGGAGCCCCGGTTACGGCCACACACGCGGCGACACGATCGCCTGGGTGGAAGCCGAAAAAGTGCTGTTCTCGGGTGATTTGGTCGAATACGAAGCGGGTGTCTACACCGGTGACGCCCAGCTCGAAGAGTGGCCTGCCACCCTGGAAGCTTTGCGTGCCTTGAACGCCGAAGCCATCGTGCCTGGCCGCGGTGAAGCCATGAAGGGCGCTGCCAATGTCAACAAGGCGCTTGACTACACCAAGCGATGGGTTGAGACCTTGTTCACTGCCGGCAAAGAAGCGGTGGCAGGCCAAATGGATTTGAAAGCCGCCATGGCCCACACGCGCAAGAGCATGGACCCGATTTTCGGGCAGGTTTTTATTTACGAGCATTGTTTGCCCTTTGACGTGACCCGCGCCTTTGACGAAGCCTCGGGGATCAAGAACCCGCGCATCTGGACGGCCGAGCGCGACATGGAGATGTGGAAGGCATTGCAGGCCTGACACCCTTGCAGACCCAGCCCCTGGCGAGGGGCTTGTTTTTTTCAGGGACTGGCCAAATCTTTGACGTCGCTCAAGTAAGCCTTGATTCTTTGCACCGCTTTGAGCCGTTGCGCCGCGGTGGTGGTGTTGTGCAGTTGGGCGACATGGGCGCAAGATTGCTGCATCCAGCGTTGGCGCATTTCAAAGCCTGCGCCTGTGCTGGTAGAGGTCCAGTTTTGGTAGACCGTTTTCAGCGCTTCTTGTGCTTGATCGGCGGTGGGGGTTTGGGTCTGGAATGAGCGCATCACGCGCATCAGTTGCTGCTGTTTTTGCAAGCGGTCTTGCCAGCCCCATTCCGGCGTCCAGGCTGACTGTTTGATTTGTTGCAGCAACAGTTTGGTTTGTGCCGGGTTCAGGTCGCCGTAAAAAGATTCGTAGCGATCGACCATGGCCTCGAGCCGTTTTTGTTCACGTTGTGTGGGCGTGCCTTTGAGCCAGTCGTCTTGCCAGGTCGTATTTTTTTTGGCCCATTGACGCTCGATGTGGGCCAATTGCCGAGGGGACATATCGAGGGCCACCTCCGTCAGGGCAGGCAGGGCTTTGGCGGCCAAAACGTCGATGCGGGTTTGCACCGCATCCCAAGTGCTGCAGACTTGGGCAGGGGCGATGTTGTCGCCTGCCAGGCCCTGCGCTTGTTGCAAGAGCGCCGCATAGGATGGCAACTCCTGTTCGCGGTGCCACCGCATGAGTTGCTCCAGCGCGGGCTGCAGCTTTGCCGACTGGGCTGAAGAAAAATCCGCATACCCGTCAAGCCACCAATAAGCCAAGCTGTCCACTTTGTTGTAGCCCAGCTTGAGGGTGCTGCAGCCTTGCAAGATGAAAACGAGCAGAGAGAATAAGACAATGCGCATGAGATTCTTGGAACGATAATGAGCCCACGAGGCCGCTTGTGAATTCGATTGTGAACGCTTTCGCGCCGGCTGGCCAAAAGCCTGGCCTTCAACCTTGTAATGATCTGTATGAACTCAGCACTTCTTCCGATTGACGTGGTGGTCATGGCCGCCGGTAAAGGCACGCGCATGAAAAGCCGCTTGCCCAAAGTTTTGCAGCGTTTGGCGGGTATGCCTTTGGTGCAGCATGTGTTGGTCACTGCGGCGCAATTGCAGGCGCGATCGGCGGTGGTCATCACCGGGCACGGGGCCGAACTTGTGGAGGCGGCCTTGTTGCCTTTGGCCTTGCAAACCCCTTTGCGGTTTGTCCGCCAAGAGCCGCAACTGGGCACAGGCCACGCTGTGCAGCAAGCGTTGCCCGCACTGGCGGACGATGGCTTGGTGGTGGTCTTGTCGGGTGATGTGCCTTTGACCCAAGCCGATACGCTGCAGGCCTTGATCGCGGCCAGCGGGGGCACGCGCTTGGCGCTCTTGACGATTGCCTTTGACGATCCCACAGGCTACGGCCGCATCGTGCGTCAGGGCGATCAGGTGCAAGCCATCGTGGAGCAAAAAGACGCCACCGAGGCACAGCGCCTCATCCAAGAGGTGTACAGCGGCATCATGGCCGTGCCTGCCCGTTTGCTCAAAGGCTGGCTGGCCCGTTTGGACAATCAAAATGCCCAAGCCGAGTATTACCTGACCGACGTCGTGCAATTTGCGGTGGCCGACGGCGTGGAGGTGGTGGCCCACACCATCACCGACGCGACGCAGGTGGCGGGCATCAACAGCCCGGCGCAATTGGCCGGGTTGGAGCGTGCGTACCAGCTGCGCCAAGCGCATGCTTTCATGGCGCAAGGGGTGCGCTTGATGGACCCTGCGCGGTTCGATGTGCGGGGCCAACTGGCCTGCGGCCAGGATGTGGAGATCGACGTCAATTGCATTTTTGAAGGCACGGTGTCCTTGGGTGACGGCGTGAAGATTGGCGCCAATTGCGTCATGGCCAACTGCAGCATTGCGGCAGGCGCGGTGATCCACCCCTTTACCCACATCGATGGCGAAAAGCTGGGCGTGTCGGTGGGCGAGGGTGCATGGATCGGCCCATTCGCCCGCTTGCGCCCCGGTGCGCAACTGGGGGCTGAGGTGCACATTGGCAACTTTGTAGAAGTCAAAAATTCGACCCTGGCCAAAGGCGCCAAAGCCAACCACTTGGCCTACCTGGGCGATGCCACTGTGGGCGAGCGGGTCAACTACGGCGCGGGCAGCATCACCGCCAATTACGATGGGGCCAACAAGCACCGCACCGTCATCGAAGCCGATGTGCACATTGGCAGCAACTGCGTCTTGGTGGCGCCGGTGGTCATTGGCGCAGGCGGCACCGTGGGCGGTGGCTCGACGATCACCAAGAGCACCGAGGCGGGTGCACTCAGCGTGGCGCGGGGCAAGCAAGTGAGCATTGCCCACTGGCAGCGCCCTGAGAAAAAGCCCAAGGCTTAAGTTCGCAACACCGGCCAAGTGCTGGTGAACTTCGCCCTTTGGGTGGCAAAAAACGCTTTCACATTTCGCACATTCGCGTTTTGCGTGAGCAAGCGCTGCGTGATGGCCAGATAGTCAGGCATGTCTGCTGCCTGAACCAGCAACACAAAGTCAGGCCCGGGTGACACGCGCCAACATTGCTGCACGGCGTCGTCAGCGCAGGCGCGTTGTTCAAATTCGTCAAGGTGTTCGCAGCCTTGATGGTCCAAGGTCACTTCTACCCATGCGCTCAAGCCGTGGCCCAGTGCGGCGCCTAATTTGTCGGCATTCAGCACCGCAATTTGTCGTTCAATCCAACCCCCATCGGTCAAACGTTTGACGCGGCGCAGGCACGTGGGCGGTGAGATTTTCAAGCGCTCGGCCAAGGCCACGTTGCTGAGGGTGGCGTCGTGCTGCAAGGCATCGAGCAGCTTGAGGTCGGTCTCGTCTAAAGTTTCTTGTTTCATGAAAAGAGTTTAATTGTAATTAAATTGCAAAAAAATGAATTGTTGAAATTTATATTCAAAAATACATTTAAATAAATAAAAAATTTCTTGGGCAGAGGCCTACCATGCAGGCAACCCCCTTCAGGAGTGCTTTTTATGTGTGGCATTGTCGGCGCCGTTTCTAACCGCAACATCGTTCCCATCCTTGTGCAGGGCTTGCAACGGCTGGAGTACCGTGGCTACGACTCTTGCGGCGTGGCGGTGCATGCGGCCAGCCTGGGCGGCAAGCCCGGTGCTGTGGCTGGCGGCTTGCAGCGTGCGCGCAGCACCGCACGCGTGTCTGAGCTGATGGACCAAGTCAAAACGGACCACATCGAAGGCGGCACCGTCATTGCCCACACCCGCTGGGCCACCCACGGCGCACCTGCGGTGCACAACGCGCACCCGCACTTCAGCCACGGCATCGGGGCGGGCGCGGGAGAATTCAAAACCGGCCGCGTGGCCTTGGTGCACAACGGCATCATCGAAAACCACGACGAACTTCGCGCGGCGCTGCAAGCCAAAGGCTATGAGTTTTTGAGCCAAACCGATACCGAGGTCATGGCCCATTTGATCGACAGTCTTTACAACGGCGATGTGCTTGAAGCGGTCCAAGCGGCCATCGTCCAGCTCAGCGGTGCCTATGCGATTGCCGTATTTCACAAAGACGAACCCCACCGCGTCATCGGCGCACGCGCAGGCTCGCCACTCATTTTGGGTGTGGGTCAGGGTGAAACCTTTTTGGCCAGTGACGCGATGGCACTGGCCGGTGTGACCGACCAGATTGTGTACTTGGAAGAGGGCGATGTGGTCGACATCCAGCTGGGCAAATACTGGGTGGTGGGCCGCGATCACAAGGCCGCTACACGCGTCGTGAAAACCGTGCACGCCCACAGCGGCGCGGCCGAACTCGGCCCTTATCGCCATTACATGCAAAAAGAAATCTTCGAGCAGCCCCGCGCCATTGCCGACACGCTCGAAGGCGTGGAGGCCATCACCCCCGAGCTGTTTGGTGACGGAGCCTACAGCACCTTCAAAGCCATCGACCAGGTGCTGATTCTGGCTTGCGGCACCAGCTACTACAGCGGCTGCGTGGCCAAGTACTGGATCGAGTCGATCGCCAAAGTGCCCTGCCAGGTCGAAATTGCCAGCGAATACCGCTACCGCGAATCGGTGCCCAACCCCCACACGCTGATCGTCACCATCAGCCAAAGCGGCGAAACCGCCGACACCCTGGCTGCGTTGCGCCACGCGAAGAGCCTGGGCATGACGCACACGCTCACCATTTGCAACGTGTCCACCAGCGCCATGGTGCGCGAATGCAAACACGCTTACGTGACCCGCGCCGGGGTCGAGATCGGGGTGGCGTCGACCAAAGCTTTCACCACACAACTGGCGGGCTTGTTCTTGCTCACGCTGGCGTTGGCGCAAACCAAAGGGCGCCTGAGCGACGCCGAAGAAGCCGCGCACCTCAAGGCCATGCGCCACCTGCCCGCCGCGCTGCAAGCCGTGCTGGCGCTGGAGCCGCAAATCATCGCCTGGTCGCAAGAATTTGCCAGCAAAGAAAACGCCTTGTTCCTGGGCCGAGGCACACACTACCCCATAGCCCTCGAAGGCGCTTTGAAGCTCAAAGAAATCACCTACATCCACGCCGAAGCCTATGCCGCAGGTGAGCTCAAACACGGCCCGCTGGCCCTGGTGACCAGCGCCATGCCGGTGGTCACCGTCGCGCCCAACGACCAGCTGCTCGAAAAGCTGAAAAGCAATATGCAAGAAGTACGCGCCCGCGGCGGCGTGTTGTATGTGCTGGCCGACGGCGACACGAAAATTGAAAGCAGCGAAGGCGTGAATGTGATCCGCATGCCCGAGCACTACGGCGTGCTGTCGCCCATCCTGCACGTGGTGCCGCTGCAATTGCTCGCGTACCACACCGCTTGTGCAAGGGGGACTGATGTGGACAAACCGAGGAATTTGGCGAAGTCCGTCACGGTGGAGTAGTTCAGCCAGTGCGTGATTTTGACGATCTGACCGCCATCTGCCTTCACGGCCAAACCGGCCTGTGCTCAAGATTTCCGAATTGCTGACGAATTAAGACTGAATATACGAAATATGGCTTAGAAACATGATGCGTTCAAGATCAATTCTCATGGTGCTCAGCGTGTCCGTGCTGATGGCATGTGGCGGTGGCTCCATGTCCAATGGACCAGCGCCACAGGCCCTCACCAACGGCCCAGCGCCTTCAACCCTCACCATGGGTGCTGCAACAGCCAACACACCGACAGTCCCAGCAGTGGCCAATCCAACAGCCACACAAAGTACAGACTCTGTTGATTTTGCAAAATTTTGGGATGAGAATATAAAGACAGGGTACAGCCGAAGTGGTGGATTAACTGCTTTCAAATATAAAGATTTTGCATCTGTAAAATTAAGCTCGGAAGTTAAAGAGTTGAGCACCGTAAATGGTGTTACCACATTGAGGATTTACCACTTGGCGCATGGCGCCAATAATGGCGACAGAGTTAATTTTTCAAAAATAGATTTGACGCCGCATGGTATTGCCAAAGAAATAATAAATGGATCTTTTGAGTTATTCGATGTCACTCCCGAATTTTATTCAATTAATTTGAAATATGTCGCAAAAAATAGTTTGGCAACTGAATTTATTGCCGATGCGACTTACAAATACAAAGAATGCACAGGCTACCAAAGTGTCAAGCAATTGCCGCCTGATAATTCAGTGGCTTCCCTGAAATTTGGCATTGTTTCTGCAATACGAGTAGCCTTCACAGTCAATACCAATTTGATGGGTTGTAGCCCAGAAAAAAGCAGCTTCACAACATATAAGTATTTCACAGATGGTGTTTCTTCATCTGGTGAAAATATCAAATTCGCGCCACTGGGACAAGATATTGTAGGGGGCATGTACTCGGTTGTGGATGGTGCCTTTTCGATTCCTTCCGGCACATTGAAATCCGGAAGTTCCGGGAAAATAGCTTCCATCACAAACTACGCAGACAACACGAAAAAAGTCAAACAAGGGAAAACAGAAGTTTCATACAGTGTATTGCCACATACATCGCAGTCGGTTTTTTTGCAGATTATTTCCAATACTTTTGATGACGGTGGCAAGGTCCTGAGTACGACGTTGGATATTTACGGTAAAAGCACTTTGACCACAGATCCAAATTACAATCTCGTGCAAACCCTGGTGACTTATAACAACCCCAATCGAAACGAGGTAGATATAGTCTATTCAGCCAATTCAATGGATGTCAAGCCAGCCGATTTAACAGGGATTGGCACCCTTCAGGGCACACCGAATGGCAAGCCTAACTGGACCTTCATTCCCATTGACCTGACAAACGTTAAACTCGCAAAAAAAATAACCATCATCCTTAAATTGGCAAATGGAAAGAGTGCGGCTAATTATGATATTTTGGCGACCGCAAGCCCTCAAGTGAGTCCCAACGGAAAACCTGTGGGATCCTTGGCCAATGCCTACGATGTACTCCCCGGTAGCACGACCACCCTTCAATATACTTTGAACAACAATATTGTCAAAACATACTATCTGGCCATTGAAGGAAATGGGTCTTCCTCAGCGGCTGATACCAACACATACGCCTACGGCATTTGGATTGATTAGACATGGCGATGGCGGTGAAGACATCCAGATGGACGTGTTGAAGTCAAAAAAATCAGTGGCCTTCAGCCAAGTCGAGCACTTCCCACAGGGATGGGACAACCCCGTCTCCATGGGGGCGCCAAGGCCAGGCGGCTTGAAGCGCGGTGTTGAAAACGATGGGCAGTTCGCATCCCGTATCCCGCAATGCCTCGCTGTACAGTGGACGACTTTGCCAGCGATTCAAAATGCCCCATAAGGTCAAGCCCCGTCTGGAGGTCAGACATTCCGCTGTCCACGGTCAAGGCGTGTTTGCGTTGGTTAATTTGGCTGAAGGCGACATCCTGATCGACTATGCGGGCGAGGTGATTTCCATGCAGGAGGCGATCCGTCGCCATCCGCATGATCCGAACGATCCGGACCACACCTTTTACTTTCACATCGACGATGAACATGTCATTGATGGCTTGCAGGGCGGCAACGATGCACGCTGGATCAACCATTCTTGCCGCCCCAATTGCGAACCCGATGAAGTCCAGGGGCGTATCGTCATCAAGGCGCTGCGCCCGATCTGGCGCGGCGAAGAATTGACTTTTGACTACGACTTGTTCAGCGACGAGCCGATGACCGAGGCGCTCAAAGCCCGTTACGCTTGCCGCTGCGGCAGTCCCAAATGCAGAGGAACCCTGCTGGGCGCGCAGGGTTAGGGTTCAGGGATGACCCAAGAGGCTGCGGGCCAGCGCTTCGCCCACTTTGATGCCATCCACCCCCGCCGACAAAATGCCGCCTGCATAGCTGGCGCCTTCGCCGGCAGGGTAAAGACCTTGCGTGTTCAGACTTTGAAAATCCTCGCCTCGACTGATTTTGAGGGGGGATGAGGTGCGGGTTTCCACGCCGGTCATCACCGCATCGGGCATGTCAAAACCTTTGATTTTGCGGCCAAACACCGGCAGCGCTTCGCGCATCGCTTCGATGGCGTAGGCGGGCAATACAGCCGACAAGTCGCCCAGTCGAACCCCGGGTTTGTAAGAAGGCACGACACTGCCCAATTGGCTAGAGGGGCGGTGCGCCAGAAAATCACCGACCAATTGCCCAGGGGCTTCATAAGTGCCGCCGCCCACAGCAAAAGCCAAACTTTCAAGTTGCCTTTGCAGCACGATGCCCGCCAACGGGTGTGTTTGCGCAGGCTGCTGTGCGGCCAGTTGCCGGGCCTCTTGGGCCATGAGCGGTCCGGTGATTTCGCCAAAGGCGGCGGTCCAGGCTGCAGCGTCCAGTGCAAAGTCGCTGGGCTCAATGGCAACCACCAAGCCGGCATTGGCATTGCGTTCGTTGCGTGAGTATTGGCTCATGCCGTTGGTCACAACCCGGCCCGGTTCGCTGGTGGCGGCCACCACGGTGCCGCCAGGGCACATGCAAAAGCTGTAGACCGCACGGCCGTTGTGCGCGTGGTGCACCAGTTTGTAGTCGGCTGCGCCGAGCAAGGGGTGGCCCGCATGGCGGCCCCAACGGGCGTGGTCGATCACGCTTTGCGGATGTTCAATCCGCACGCCAATTGAAAACGCTTTGGCCTGCATGAAGACGCCGCGTTCATGCAGCATGGCGAAGGTGTCGCGTGCGCTGTGCCCCAGCGCCAACACGGCGTGGCGGGTGGGCAAAAGACGGGTTTGGCCATTTTGCAGGTCCAGCACCTGCAAGCCAGTCAATTGACGGCCTTGCGGGGTCTGCTGGATGTGCACATCGGTCACCCGGTGTTCAAAAAGAATCTCCCCCCCCAAAGCGATGATTTGCGCGCGCAGCTGCTCCACCACCTTGACCAGTTTGAAGGTGCCAATGTGCGGGTGGGCCGCATACAAAATGTCGGCGGGCGCGCCAGCTTGCACAAACTCGTGCATGACCTTGCGGCCCAAATGGCGGGGGTCCTTGATCTGGCTGTACAACTTGCCGTCCGAGAAGGTGCCCGCACCGCCTTCGCCAAACTGCACATTGCTCTCGGCGTTCAGGACATTTTTGCGCCATAAATTCCAAGTGTCCTTGGTGCGTTGGCGAACGGTGGTGCCACGTTCGATCACGATGGGCTTGAAGCCCATTTGGGCCAGAACCAAGGCAGCAAACATGCCGCAGGGCCCAAAGCCGACCACCACCGGTCGCTCGCCCACGGATTCACCAAAGTGAGCAGGGGCATGGCAGGGTGCGGTCCACGCCATATCGGGCGTGGCTTGGATGTGCGGGTGAGCCGCATGCTGCGCCAGTACAAAGGCTTCTTGCGTGGGGTTTTTCAGTTGCACATCGACGATGAAAACCGCCAAAATATCGGCCTTGCGGGCATCAAAGCTGCGTTTAAAGACATGCAGCGCGGCCAATTCAGAGGGGTCAATTTCCAAGGCCTGCACCACCTTTTGGCGCAGGGCTTGTTCGGGGTGGGCGGGGGGGATGCGGTCGGCTTCGGTTTCGTGCAGCGCATCGGCCGCCCGAAGCGACTCGACCGGCAAGGCGGTCAGGGGCAGTTTGATTTCTGAAATTCGGATCATGGTGGCCTCGCAGGCTTGTGGTTATCAAGCAGAGGCCTCCATTATCCAAGATGTCGCCTGGGGTCATGGCGACTTGGCCGGGTTTAAGCGTTGGGCAAAAAACCTTCAATGGACAAGTAGCGCTCGCCGGTGTCGTAGTTGAACCCCAGCACTGTCGCGCCTGCAGGCAGGTCCGGCAGTTTTTGCGCAATGGCGGCCAAAGTCGCACCTGAAGAAATACCCACCAACAGGCCTTCTTCACTGGCCGAGCGTCGGGCGTATTCGCGTGCCTCTTCGGCTTCGACCTGGATCACGCCGTCCAGCAAACTGGTGTCCAGGTTCATCGGAATAAAGCCCGCACCAATGCCTTGGATCGGGTGCGGCGCCGGCGCGCCGCCTGAGATGACAGGCGATGCAGAAGGCTCGACCGCATACACCTTGAGCTGCGGAAACTTGGCCTTCAAAACCCGAGCCGCGCCGCTCAAATGGCCGCCAGTGCCCACGCCAGTGATCATGGCGTCGATGCCTTGCGGAAAGTCGGCCAGGATTTCCTGGGCGGTGGTGCGCACATGGATATCGATGTTGGCGGGGTTTTCAAACTGTTGGGGCATCCAGGCACCGGGTGTTTGGGCGACCAGCTCTTGGGCACGGGCAATAGAGCCTTTCATGCCTTTTTCTCGGGGCGTCAAATCGAAGCTGGCGCCATAAGCCAACATCAAGCGGCGCCGCTCAATGCTCATGCTGTCGGGCATGACCAAGACCAGTTTGTAGCCCTTGACGGCGGCGACCATGGCCAAACCAATGCCGGTATTGCCCGAGGTGGGCTCGATGATGGTGCCGCCGGGTTTCAGCGCACCCGATTGTTCGGCTGCCTCGACCATGGCCAACGCGATGCGGTCCTTGATCGAGCCGCCGGGGTTGCTGCGTTCCGATTTGATCCACACATTGGCTGCAGCGCCAAACAGGCGGTTGATGCGCACATGGGGCGTGTTGCCAATGGTGGCAAGAATGTTCTGGGCTTTCATGGGGGTCTCCGGTTCAAGTTTGTTGTCTGCAAGAGAAGTCTTGTTTATTTTGACGTATTTCTGAAACCGCCCGGCGTGTGAGCTTATTCGCGCCAGCGATAATGCGGGTGTGGAGCTCGCCAGACCGCCGCTGGTGCAAGGACAGAAATGTTGCACTGGAGGAACGTCCGGACTGCACAGGACAGCGTAGGAGGTAACACCTCTCCACCGAAAGGCCGCAAGGCCCCAAGGTGAGGATCAGAGCAACAGAGACGAGCCGATTCAGTTCGGGTGAAACGGGCAATCTCTACGCGCAGCAATACCAAGTAGGCCAGCGTTGAGGCGGTTCGCTGAGTTG
>Ga0114964_10000189_pt1 | contig 47471 bp, 48 predicted proteins | sample C_131016_MF_Meta_FD_92638 | JGI IMG/M metagenome (GOLD analysis project Ga0114964, IMG submission 92638) | Freshwater microbial communities from Lake Croche, Canada to study carbon cycling - C_131016_MF_MetaG | ecosystem: Environmental > Aquatic > Freshwater > Lake | place: Lake Croche, Canada... | reverse complement strand
CAGCGCAATCAGGTATACCAGAGGAAATCTATGCTGTCGAAAATAGATTTATCCCGGGACCAACTGCGGACTTAGCAATTCGAATTTATCGTCCACATTGGCACTCCCCTCTGCCGGTAGTAGTTTTCTATACCGGCGGTGGTTGGGTTCTAAATTCGCTAGATATATATGAACAAGCAATGCGCTCCCTTGCAAATAAAGGACAGTTCATTGTGATCGCGGTGAATTATCAAAAGGCCCCAGAACACCCATTTCCAATTCCATTTGATGATTGCTATGCAACGCTTCTATGGGTTCAAAAAAATGCAGAGAAGCTTGGAATCGATCCAAATCAAATTGGAGTGGGCGGTGATAGCGCAGGTGGAAACCTGGCATCAGCAGTTGCACTCAAGGCTCGGGATACCGGGGATGTAAAGCTGGCGTTTCAAGTTTTGATCTATCCATGTAATGACAATGCGCTGGCATATGAATCTGCAAAAACAAATGGCACGGATTATGGCTTGACGACCAAGGCCATGAAATGGTTTTGGGATCAATACCTCTCCAAAAAATCAGATAGCAAGAATCATTACGCCGTTCCAGTTGCTGCAAAGGATTTCTCAGGGCTTGCTCCAGCGATAATCACGACTGCTGAGTTTGATTTGTTATTAGATGATGGCTACATCTATGCACAACTTCTTAAGAAATCAGGAGTGCAGGTGATTTATCGGGAGTATGAAGGGCTTATCCATGGCTTTTTCTCGATGGCCGGAGTCACCCCCGCGGCAGAAGAATTGCATCAAGACCTATGCGATGAAATTAATGCTCTCTTGATGCGCTAGCCTTTCCACATGTCACGACGCGGTTGGATTCTATTTTTCACCGTCGGCCTACTTTGGGGAATCCCATATCTTTTAATCAAAGTTGCCGTTGAGGAGCTTTCAGCCCCGACGATAGTCTTTTCCCGAGTTGTAATTGGATCCCTGATTTTGATTCCAATTGCTATCCACCGTGGCTCACTTAAGGGCGCACTAAGTAATATGCGCCATGTATTTCCATATGCACTGGCCGAAATGGTTGGACCCTGGATTCTGATCACTGCTGCCGAGCAGAAGATCACATCTGGCTTAGCTGGGCTCCTTGTAGCAACGGTTCCAATTTGGTCCACAATCTTGGCATCCCTAAATGGCGATAAGACAGTCTGGCAACACAAGCGACTATTGGGGATGTTAATTGGTTTTATTGGAATTGTTTTGGTAGTTGGAATCGAAAGTGTCACCGGAAACAATAGCTTTGTAGCTATTGCCATGATTTTGTTTGCGTCCTCTCTCTACGCATATGCCGTAATTAGAGTACAAAAGAAGATTCCACATGTTGATGGCATTGCAATCAATGGTGTTGCAATGGTTATTACGGCCCTGGTCTACCTACCTTTTGTTATTGCAAATCACCCAGCAACAATGCCATCAGCTAAAGTTTTGGCATCTGTTACCGCACTTGGATTGTTCCCAACGGCTATGGCCTTTATTCTCTTTTTCATCCTAATCAAAGAGATCGGGCCGGCTCGAGGCTCATTAGTTACATATCTAAATACTGCATTTGCAATACTTTTAGGAGTAATTCTTCTAGGCGAACCATTAACTCTTGGTATCGCACTGGGGCTACCACTTGTTTTAATTGGCTCCTATTTTGCCAGCCGCAGACCACAGACTACTTCTCTGTAAAGCCCAACTTCTTAAGCGCCTTGGCATCTTTTTGCCATTCCTTACTCACCTTTACATGGATTCCTAAATAACATTTTGCGCCAAGGAAGTTTTCAACCGAGCCCCTAGCTCGCATTCCTATTGCCTTTAACCGTGAGCCTTGTGGTCCAATGATTATCGACTTCTGACTATCTCGCTCCACATGCAAAGTCACATGGATATCGTAAAACTCTTTACCTTCACGCTTTGACATCTCATCGACAGTTATAACAACAGAATGAGGCACTTCTTCATAAAGTTCTTCAATAGCTGCTTCACGAATTAGTTCAGTGATAGTTAGCTCAGTTGCCTGATCAGTGTCAATATCTTCTGGATAGAGTGAAGGAGAATCTGGAAGTTTTGAGGCCAGTAATTCAAGCAAAAGCTCCGTCTGTTCTTCATTCTTGGCCGAAATTGGAACTATTTCAGCAACTTCAATCCCTACCCGTGCCGCAAAGTCATTAACGGCCGATAGTTGGACCATCAGCTCTTCTTTTTTTACTCGGTCAATCTTTGTTACTGCAATAAACACATTTCGCTGCTTGGCTACAGCTTTGGCAATAAATTCATCGCCAAAACCAATGGCTTCATCTGCTGGAATACAGATAACAACTGCATCAACTGACTCTAAATTCTGGGTTACCATTTCGTTTAGTCTTGAGCCAAGTAAAGTTTTTGGCTTATGAACTCCAGGGGTATCAACCACGATCATTTGAAAATCTAACCTGGAAATAATTCCTCGAATTGGATTTCTGGTGGTATTTGGATGATGTGAAGTAATAACGATTTTCTTGCCAACTAGAGCGTTTACCAAGGTGGACTTACCAACATTTGGACGGCCAATTATTGCTACAAAGCCGGCCTTATGTTCTTCACTCATTGGTTAATTCTCTCACTCAACGGCCAGTGGCATTACCAATTCCATTACTTCTTGCGGTGAAGTTACCATTTCAGCACATCGCTGTGAGATTAAGTTGTGAGTTCCTTGGCTCATTGGTGAAAATATTGATCCTGGGATGGCCATAACTAATCTCATTAGCTCAGCAGCATCGTGCGCAGTTCTAATCGAGCCACTACGCGCAGCCGCCTCAATCACAACTGTGGCCTTAGATAAAGCGGCAATCAAACGATTTCTCGTCAGGAATCGATGTTTGACTGCTGAGACATCGGGCATCACTTCACTAATTAGTAGACCCGTCTGGGAAATCTCTTCAAATAGTTTTGTATGTGAAATTGGATAATCCTTATTTATGCCCCCACCAAGCACGGCAAACGTGACGCCATCGGCGGCAATGCATCCGCGATGGGCAGCGCCATCAATTCCTAAGGCTCCCCCACTAACTACCGACCAACCACAATCAACTGCGCCCTCAGCTACAAGTTCGGCAACCTGAATTCCATAAGCCGTGGGATTTCTAGAGCCAACTATCGAGATTGATTTATTTAATCTTGAAAGGCGATCTCTTTGTCCTTTAAGTACCAGTCCAATTGGTTGATTGGTTAAATCACGGAGTTGGATGGGCCAATCACTATCTTCTGGCGTGATAAAACTTGCTCCGAAGCAATGTATCCGATCGAGCACATCAGTTCCAGAGAACTTACGGACCACTTGGGCAATCTTTCCGGCAGCGTGGTGCTCTGGGGCATAAATTCCAGATTTTAAACATTCTAAGACGGCGATGGGTCCAACTTTATCAATCTCATAACTCCAGAACTTTGAACCACCTTCAATAGCAGCAAAAAGGGTTGCTCGAGCAATTACTTCATCACTAATTAGGGTCTGCATAAGAAGGTTGAACTTATTGAGTTTGATCTACTCTCGGGTTTAAGGCAGCCTAAATAGTGGATAAAGCAGAGTGTTAATAACTATTTAATCAGTGCTTGAATATTTGCAAATGACTTTCGATGAATATCACTTACTCCGAGTTCACTAAGTGACTTGGTGTGAGCTGCTGTTATATACCCTTTGTGTTTTGCCAACCCATATCCTGGGTATTTTGCATCTAATGCCAGCATCTCACGATCACGATAGACCTTAGCCAGGATCGAAGCTGCACTAATAGATATTGCAACTTGATCACCTTTCCAGACGGCCAAATTTGGGATTGCTAACCCCGGTATTGGATAGCCATCGGTCAGGACATATTCAGGAACTTGCGTCAGTGAATTAACCGCCCGACGCATCCCTTCAATGTTTGATTTATGAAGTCCCAATTGGTCTATCTCTAAAACCGAGATATCAATTATTGAATAGGCCAAAGCCTGTTCTTTTATAACTTCAAATAGTTCTTCGCGAAGCTTTTCACTTAGTTCTTTTGAGTCGCGCACCGCGCTTAATTCTTTGGCAAAAGGATCTTTTAAAATCACTGCCGCAATTACGAGTGGACCAGCGCAAGGCCCGCGCCCAGCTTCATCAACCCCGGCAATATGTGTGATTCCAGATGCCAGCAGAGTCTTTTCTATTACTGCCATTTACTTAAGGTTTAGCGCGACCTTTGACAGGTCATGTCCAACATTTAGGAATTTAATATGGTTAAAGGGCCAAACTACAAAAGTTGCACGTCCCACAACATTAGAAAGTGGAACCATTCCCTTATTGGCATCAGAGGTATGGAAGCGAGAATCGGCGCTAGCACCACGGTGATCGCCCATAACCCAGATATCACCCTTTGGAACCGTCACATCAAAATTGGAATCACTTGGCTTATTGCCGGTGTAGATATAAGGCTCAGTAACTGAAATGCCATTGACTTGCAAGAAACCTTTCTTATCACAGCAAACAATGTGATCACCGCCCACACCTACTACGCGTTTAATCAGATATTGCTTTGCTGGATCTGGCAGTACACCAACTGTTACTAGTCCGCTCTTAATCTTCTCGAGTGCTTTTGGTCCAGTGCTTACTGGCGCTTGGCCAAGCCAATTGGCAGGATCTCTAAAGACCACAACTTCCCCACGCTTAATCTCACTAAAGTAACTAGCAAGCTTGTTGACGGCAATACGGTCACCAATTTGTAGTGTGTTTTCCATCGAACCTGATGGGATAAAGAAGAAATGAATAAAGAAGGTTTTAACTAATACTGAGACCACTAAAGCGGCCACAATAATTATTGGGATTTCGCGTAAAAGCGAACCCTTCTTAGGCATTTATTAGTTAGAAGCTAATTATGCTTCTGGAGTTGTCTCAGGCTCAACAACAGTTACGGATTCTTCAATCACTTCAACTGGTGTATCAACTACAGCCTCAACAACTGGCGCGCTCTGCACTGGTGCCTCAACCTTTGCTGCTGGCTTGGCAACAACTACTTCTTCTTGAATGAATTCATTGTTAGCGCCACGACGCTCTTTAATCTTTGAAGCCTTACCGCGAAGATCGCGTAGGTAGTAAAGCTTTGCGCGGCGAACATCTCCGCGACGAACGATTTCATACTTCTCGATTACAGGTGTGTGTAGTGGGAAAGTACGTTCTACGCCGACACCGTATGAAAGCTTACGGATTGTGAAAGTCTCACGAACGCCCGAACCTTGACGGCGAATAACGATTCCTTGGAAAACCTGAATACGACTCTTGTTACCTTCGATAACACGAACGTGAATCTTGATTTCATCTCCCGGACGGAAAGAAGGTAGATCCGAGCGAAGTGATGCAGCATCAACTGCGTCTAACACGTTCATAGCGTTTCCTATTCATCTAATGTCTTGCTTGAAATTCTCGAGCAATAAAGCCGTAGTTTTCTCGGCAGGTGTCGTATCTTGCCACAGGCGTGGCGTGGAGACCAATTCGCGGTTTACCAAGCGGGAAGAACCCTGGAATTAGCCGATCAACTTGACCAATTCAGCGTGCAAAGCAGGACCTGCAGCAATGACCATCTCGGTGCCAGCTAGGCCACCATTTCGCCCTGTTACCAGCGCTCCTGCCTCTTGGGCGATTAGTCCACCAGCAGCTAGATCCCACTCTTTTAATCCATATTCATAAAAAGCATCAAGACTGCCACTTGCTACCGAACAAAGGTCTGCGGCCCCAGCCCCAATGCGACGGATATCTCTGGCAGATTCAATTACCTTTGATACTAATTCTGCTTGAGATTTTCTAATGGCCATATCGTAGGCAAAGCCAGTAGCAATAAGAGCCCGATCTAAAGAGATGGGGTCATTACATGAAATCTTTTTCCCATTTAACGTTGCTCCACCGCCTCTAATAGCGCTCCACAATGAATTAATAGTCGGCGCATAAACAACTCCCACTTGCACGCCCTCAGAATCCTTGGCGGCGATGCTTACATTCCACCCAGCAATTCCATAGAAATAATTAACAGTGCCATCTAATGGATCAATCACCCAAGTAACGCCAGATTTAGATTCAATAGCCGAACCCTCTTCAGCCACGATTCCATCATCTGCTCTGGCTGCAAGGATTCTTGAAACTATTAATTTTTCACTTGCCAAATCCATTTGCGTGGCGAAATCGATAGCCGAGCTTTTTGTCTCAAGATCAAATACTTCAGGTCGCTTTGAGAGCAGCTCCCCTGCCTCTTTTGCGATCGAAAGGGCTAAATTAAGGATTTCAATCTTTGTGGCTTGCTCCATACGAGAATCTAACCACTCCGCCTACCCGAAAATCACCGCCTGTTATGGCAGTCTTGGCTCTGTGAGCAATGAGACTGGTGATCGCCCAACAGACCTTCGGATCGTTGGTCGTTCAGAAGATGGTTCTGATTTAGAGCTAACCGATGACACTGGTGGAAAATACGCCGTAAGAATTAGTGACACCCTTCGCTCGACTATTAATCAGCCGGTAAAATCACATTTATCAGCTGTTGTAAATATGGATGAACAACCAATTTTTAGCGTTAAAGATATCCAAGCCCGGCTTCGTGCTGGTGATTCGATGGATTCAATCTCTCGAACAACGGATTGGTCACTTGAAAAGATTGAAAGATTTGCTGGACCCATTCTCCAAGAGCGGGCCTATGTAATTGAAGTTGCACTTAAATCTGGACTACGCCGAAATGGTGAACCAACAACTTTGGGTGAAGCAACCATCGATCAACTAACTTCACATGGCGTTGACCTCGAAGATATCGAATGGAATACCCACCGAAATCACGATGGCACTTGGCAACTAGTTCTGCACTATCCAAATAATGAGGGCGCCACAACGGCCAACTGGAATTTCACCATGAATAACCGCGCGTTAAGTGCCTTAGATGATTCAGCAAGATGGATTGCTGGCGAGGCTAAACCGGCGAGAGCTCAAACACCTTCACACGGCATGGTTTATCAATCACCAACTCCAGCACCAAGGTTGGTTGCCGTTCGCGAAGAAACCACTATTACACATGATGATGTTGAAGAACATTTTATTGAAGAACTTGAACTTCAAATCCCAGATGAGTCTGATCCTAAAGATGATGGGATTGTGACTAGGCCAAAGCTTCCTTCATGGGATGACATTATGTTTGGCGGATCAAGCAACAAGAGCGAGGATGAGTAAAGAAAGTAAGTACCGTAGCAATCTCGGAGTTCTGAGATTCCTACTAGCCCTCTGGGTTTTCTTGGCTCACACAGTTCCTTGGTATGCCGTAGTTAATCAACATAAACTCCCAGTAATTGGCAAAGTCATGGCTCTGTTGCGTAAATTGCAATCAAATGGTGAACTTCATCCAGCCGTGGTTGGTTTTCTGGTTTTAAGTGGATATGTAATTTCGAGTAGTTTTCCAATGGCTAGGCAAGTACCAGCATTGAAAATTAAGGCCTGGGCGATTCGAAGGTTTTTCCGAATCTATCCGATATATCTACTAGGAATAGTTTTTGGCTTAATTTTTTGGACTCTTTCTAAATCAAATCCGCTAAATATCAATCTATCTAGCACTGATCACTTAAATGCTGGATGTATTGCTGCCAAGACCACTTTGATCTCAGCCCTTACGCCATTTGGTTATCCCAACTGCGCTTTGCAGGGCAACTCCCCTTTAATTACCGCTGCTGCTGAAATGCTGCTTTATGCCATCTATGGATTAATAATTATTTGGCTAACCAAGCGCCGCTTTGCCTTTATGTTCCAGAGCATTTTTATTCTTTGGTTTGGGCTAACCATTCTTACTGGGTATTTAGGAACCACACATCCAAATTATGTCGCCTTTTGGATTCATGGATCACCACTTAACTATCTATTGCCTTGGTGGCTTGGGGTATTACTTGTTCAAAAATTTCCCAACCACAACTTTTTAAACTTTCTAAAGCTGGCGCTCCCAGCATTTATACTCGGCGCAATTTGGGCACTTACTCGCCATCATTTCAACACAAATGCTTCGCAAAAATTTGTGATGGCTGAACTAAATCTGCTTTTTCTATCACTGGCCTTTGCATGCCTGATCTATCTCTTAGAACTAGCCCCGCAATTGCCTAAGGCGATTGCAAAAGTAGAAAACCTTGGCTACGCCCTATATGCCCTGCATGCCCCGCTTAGCCTATATTTATTATTTAGCCACTGCTCGTATCTAGAGATTGTCCTAATAAACCTGGTGGTTGTAATTGCTGCCTACGCAATTATTGAAAAGCCGCTACGTGAATTTGGCAGGAAGTTAAGCAAAATCTAATTTTGGTGAAACAAAAGCGGAATCGCAGTTTCACTTTCCACTAAGCCGCCATGATGGCCCACCATCTTGCTCTCCTCTTTAACCCGAGAAGGATCAACTAAAACTACCTCGCCATTTGGGATTGCAATTAAATCGCCAAGCCGGTCATGGCTGTCGATGCTTACTTGCTCACCAAATAAACCTGCGGCAATTGCATCAGCCTTGCTATAGACACCGGCGCGATTTGCCAAGAATTCTTGCCAGCGCATGACACTCTCATTTACCGAGCCTTGCCTTAAATAGATATGGCGAGCCCTTGGCTCTCCGCCAACCAAAGTCACATCCGCCATAAGTGGATTATCTTGACCTAAAACAATCTTCTCACCGGCGTTAATCATTCCGTGGTCGGCCGTAATCCAAAGCCTGGTTCCTTTTGGTAAACGATCTCGAAGCTGGGTGATTAGTGTTGCCACAACATCTAAAGCGATTAGCCAATTTTCAGACCCGACTCCATCTTCATGCCCTGCGTGATCTAGGTGATTGATATAGAGGTAAGCAAAGGAATTTTCTGGCTCCATCGCACCAATCCCCGCTTTGACTATATCTTCAATTTGATTTGCGCCAATATATTTTGCTCCGCGCAATGCTGCTTGGGTAAAGCCAGAACCCTCATATCGTTTTGCAGCAACATGGGAAACATTCACACCTTGGGCACTTGCGCGCTCAAATAAAGTTGGCACACTCTGCCAAATAACCGGATCTACTCGCTCATCCCACTTAAGTGAATTGAGCAGCCGGCCAGGTTCACCACTTCTAGGAACGCGAACGGTGTAACCAAGCATTCCGTGAACGCCAGGTAGGACGCCGGTGCCAAGGGAGGAAAGGTTTGTTGCCGTCGTTGATGGGAAATGAGAAGTAAGGCTTGGTAGTGAATTAACTTGCTGGAAAATTGGAAATTGCTTTCCATATTTTTCTAAAGCAGCTAAGCCCATTCCATCAATTAGCAAAAGGCATTCGCGACGGCCAGGATTCTGGGCAAGTCCTAGTTCATTTTGCGTGCCAACAATTTCCAATCCCGAAAAGATTGAGTTAGAAAGTGCGGCTAAGCCCTGCAATGTCATGGCCCTATCTTGCCTTACTTCTCTTTTAGGATTTTTTCTCCGCGCCCAAAGGCTGGGGTACTGTGGGCTGGTGATTAAGTATTCCAAAGAAGTCAGCCAGGCCAAGGCGGCAAAGAAGCCAATCGTTGCCTTAGAGTCAACAATTATCTCCCATGGTTTGCCAAGGCCTCGAAATCTTGAAGTTGCACAAGAAGTTGAAGAAATTGTTCGAGCCTTTGGTGGAACACCAGCAACTATTGCTCTAATAGATGGTGTGATCCACGTTGGCCTTGAAAGTGATGAACTTACTCGAATTGCCAACGATGATTTAGTTGTAAAAGCATCTACCAGAGATCTTGCAATCATCGAAAGTACTAAGCAAAGTGCTGCAACTACCGTGGCAGCCACTGCCCATATCGCAAAGCTTGCTGGAATTTCAGTATTTGCTACTGGCGGTCTTGGCGGGGTGCACCGTGGTCACACATATGATGAATCTGCTGACTTATTAGCACTTGCAAACATACCAATTGTGATTGTTTGTGCCGGAGTTAAATCAATTTTAGATGTGGCGGGCACTCTTGAGCGCTTAGAGTCTTTTGCCGTACCAGTCCTTGGTTATAAGACAAATAAGTTTCCTGGTTTTTATCTAACTGATTCCGGCTTTGAAATTGAACACCGAGTTGATTCAGTAAGCCAAATTGCCGAAATTTGGAATAACCGTCACGATTTAAAGACCGATAACTGCGCGATTGTTGTGACAAACCCGGTAGAAAACCAGATGGATCTAGCTCTTCACAACAAGATCTTGGCCGACGGACTTGCTGCGGCACAAAAGGAACACATAAGCGGAAAGGCTGTGACCCCATTTCTTCTCGAGTACTTCCACTCCTCTAGTAACGGGGAATCACTGCGGGTAAATATTGACATTATTAAATCCAATACCCAGCTAGCCACCCAAATAGCCTGCGCACTTTAAGTAAAGTTAAATGACAAAGATCCTTTGCATTGGTGACATCATGCTAGATGTCACAGCTGTCATTGGTCGCCCAATATCTGAAGGCCTTGAAACCAGGGCCAAAATCTCAACCCAAGGTGGTGGCGCAGCAGCAAATGTTGCCTCGTGGTTAGCCACTCACGGCACCTCGGCATTTCTAGTTGCAAGAGTTGGTGATGATGCTGCTGGTCAAACAGTCTTATCCGAACTAGATAGCTTTGGTGTTGAACATTCAAATAATGTAATCAAAGGCGCAAATACTGGCGTTGTAATTGTGATTGTTGGCAGAGATGGTGAGCGAACCATGTTCCCCGATTCTGGGGCTAATTCTGGGCTGGGCCTTTTAGACCTTCCAGATCTAAAACAATTCACCACTGTTTATATTTCTGGGTATAGCTTGATTAATCCAGATTCAAGATCTGGCGTAATTGAAATAATCGAGGCTGCTAAATCTCAAAATCTGCAAGTGATCTTTGACCCAGCAACAGTTGGGGTCTTAATGGAAGTTGGAATTTCAAAAGTTAATGAGTGGCTTTCCTATATGGATGCATTGATTTTAAATGAAGAAGAAGCACAATTTATTTCGGGCAAAGCAAATCCAGTTGAAGCAGCTGGTGAATTATTAAAAACTGTTAAGACAGTGGTCATTAAGAGAGGATCCAACGGCGCACTAGGTCAGGTGCGAGGTGGAGATTTAATTCAAATCCCTTCCCATCCAACAATCGTTGTGAATACCACTGGAGCTGGAGATGCCTTTGCAGCTGGATTTATTCAAATCTGGGCAACAAATGGTGATCTATCTGACGCTTTGGAAAGTGGCGCCACATTGGCAGCCAAATGTGTGGCATTAATTAGCGCTAGACCGCTTGTCGCTCCCAAGTAATCGCCACTTATGTTGGCAAGATACGGCTCATGGCACGCACACCCAAAGCCGTTCTCCCTAAAGCAGGAGAGAACCCAGGACGCATAATTGATATCGACGTCTCACAAGAGATGTCGGAGTCATTCCTTGAATATGCATATTCTGTTATTTATTCACGCGCTCTTCCAGATGCACGCGACGGACTAAAGCCAGTACAACGTCGCATCTTGCATCAGATGAATGACATGGGGCTTCGCCCAGACAAGGGTCACGTTAAGTGCGCCCGCGCTGTTGGTGAAGTTATGGGTAAGTTGCACCCGCACGGAGATGGCGCAATCTATGACGCCATGGTGCGAATGGCACAAAGTTTTTCAATGCGTTTGCCACTAATTGATGGCCATGGAAACTTCGGTTCACTAGATGCTGGTCCAGCAGCGATGCGTTATACCGAATCGCGACTGGCGCAATCTGCCATGGCGATGGTCGATGAGTCAGATGAGGATACGGTTGACTTTAGTTCCAACTACGACGGCCAACTCCTTGAGCCACAAGTACTTCCCGCAGCTTTCCCGAACCTATTGGTTAATGGCGCTACTGGTATTGCTGTTGGAATGGCAACCAATATGGCACCCCATAACCTCGGTGAAGTAATCGCAGCGACTAAGCATTTAATTGAAAACCCAAAGGCAACGCTAAAGGCTCTAATGAAGTTTGTTCCTGGGCCAGATTTTCCTACCGGCGGTGAAATTGTGGCCAAAGAAGGTATTACCGAGGCTTATGAAACAGGCCGTGGCGCATTTAGGGTCCGTGCGACAGTAGCTGTCGAGAAAGTAACGGCGCGCAAGCAAGGCCTAGTAATTACAGAGCTGCCATACAACATTGGACCTGAAAAGATCGTTGAGAAGATTGCCGACCTAGTTAAGGCTAAGAAGATTCAAGGCATCTCAGATATCGTAGATCTCTCTGATGGCCAACAAGGCACCAAGGTTGTAGTTGAACTAAAGAATGGCTTTGAGCCAGAAGATGTCTTAGAAAAGCTCTACAAGTTAACTCCGATGGAAGATCAATTCTCCATTAATGCCGTTGCCTTAGTTGGTGGAAAGCCGCTTACTCTTGGCCTAAAGCAACTACTTCAAGTCTTTATCGATCACCGTATCGAAGTTATTCGTCGCCGCTCAGAATTTCGCAAAAGCAAAGCTGAAACTCGTTTAAAGCTAGTTGATGGTTTGCTAAAAGCAATCGTGGATATCGACAAGGTAATCAAGATTATCCGCGGATCAGAAGATGCCACCGAAGCCAAAGCCGCACTAATCAAGGCCTTCAAATTAACTGATGAGCAGACCACTTACATCCTAGATATGCCACTTCGTCGTCTGACCAAGATGAGCAAGCTAGAGCTTGAGACTGAATCTAAGGAATTAAAGGCAATTGTGACCAAGCTAAAGACGCTTTTATCCTCTGAAGAAAATATAAAGGCCCAGGTAAGCCTTGAATTAGATGAGGCTTCTAAGAAGTTTGCAACACCTCGCCGTACTCGTATTGCTTAACTAAATAGCTAATACGAACTTAAGCATCGATCCGATCACGGGCAATATCTGCCGTTGAAATAAATTCCTTACGCGGTGCTACTTCGTTGCCCATAAGCAGTTCGAACATCGCTTCTGCGGCAGTTGCATCCTTCATGGTGATTCGACGTAGGGTGCGATGCATTGGATCCATCGTGGTCTCACGCAGCTGATCTGCGTCCATTTCGCCTAAGCCCTTATATCGCTGAATAGGTTCCTTCCAGCGCTTGCCAGCCTTGGTTAAATCTGAAGTCATCTTCTTCATCTCATCATCTGAATATGTGTAGTGGACTTCCCCGCGCTTGCCTCCGACAACTTCAATTCTATGAAGTGGTGGCATCGCAGCAAAAACTCGGCCATCTTCAATTAATGGACGCATATAGCGTGAGAGCAAAGTCAAAAGTAAGCAGCGAATGTGGGCGCCATCAACGTCAGCATCAGACATCAAAATTACCCGACCATACCTTGCATCATCCAAAGTGAAGGTTTTGCCAGAGCCAGCGCCAATTACCTGAATAATCGATGCACACTCATTGTTTTCTAACATTTGCGAAAGTGAAGCCTTTTGAACGTTCAAAATCTTTCCACGAATTGGCAAGATTGCCTGGAACTCAGAATTTCTAGCTGCCTTTGCAGTTCCAAGAGCTGAGTCGCCCTCAACAATATAAAGCTCGGTGCGATTGGTGTCATCGGAACGGCAATCTGAAAGCTTGGTTGGAAGTGATGAGCTCTCAAGTGCATTTTTACGACGCTGCAGGTCCTTGTGAGCGCGAGCTGAGATACGAGTTCTAGATGCTTGGGCAACTTTTTCAAGAGCTGCTTTTCCAGTTGCCTTCTCAATTCGCTTTGTAGTGGCGAAGAAATTCTTCATTTCTTCTGAAACAACATTGGCAACAATCTTAGTTGCGGCAGCAGTTCCCAGAACTTCTTTCGTTTGACCTTCAAATTGTGGCTCAGACATGCGAACTGTCACAACGGCGGTGAGACCTTCTAGGACGTCATCTTTGATGACATCGATTTCATTATTTTTTAAAGTTTTAGTTGAACGAAGCGCATCATTAAATGCCTTAGTGATGGCTCGCTCAAAGCCTTGAATATGGGCTCCACCCTTTGGAGTTGAAATGATGTTTACAAAAGAGGCCACGGTTGTCTCATACCCCGTTCCCCATTGCATCGCGATATCAACACCCATCTCACGATTTACTTCCGTTGGCATCATGTGGCCCTTTTCATCTAGGACCGGAACAGTTTCGGTGTATTCACCACTACCTGAAATACGGATTACTTCGCCAAGGGCTGGATCAGGCTGTAAGAAAGCACAAAACTCAGAAATTCCACCTTTATGGAAGAAGGTTTCCGAAGTTTTTGCTTTGGTGCGATTGTCATTAACGATCAGGGTTAAACCCGGAACCAAGAAAGAGGTTTGACGAGCTCTGGCATATATATCTTCAATTGCGAGTTCAGCTTCTTTGAGGAAGATCTGGCGATCGGCCCAATACTTAATTCGCGTTCCAGTAACTTTGGCTGAAACTTTTCCAATTACGCGAAGACCAGAATTTTCTTTGAATTGTGCCTTCGGTCCATCACCATCGAAGATTCCGGCATTTCCGCGCTGGAAAGACATCCAATAAATCTTGCCATTACGATCAACTTCAACGTCAAGTCGAGAAGACAAGGCGTTTACAACTGAAGCACCAACGCCGTGAAGGCCGCCAGAGGCTGCATATGATCCACCACCAAATTTTCCACCTGCGTGAAGCTTTGTCATTACAACTTCCACGCCAGTTAGGCCTGTCTTTGGTTCCTTATCAACTGGAATACCACGACCATCATCGTGAACTTCTACCGAACCATCTGATTCGAGATTAATTTCAATATTCTTGCAATGTCCAGCAAGTGCTTCATCTACCGAGTTATCAATAATTTCCCAGAGGCAATGCATAAGACCACGAGAATCGGTTGTCCCGATATACATACCTGGGCGTTTGCGAACCGCATCTAGGCCTTCAAGAACGGCGAGATCTTTGGCGTTATAGCCATTATCGGTAGTCGAAGTTAGATCATCAGTAGCCACGGAGGTGAAGGTTATCGCCAGTTGCCGACAATTTAGGGTAAATGTGATCACTTTGCAGCAATTAATTAATATCTAGGGATTCGGATCAAAAATGAGCAAATATATTGCGATTTATGACACGCCCGAGCGTGAAAATAACTATTTTAGCGTGCGGGGAATAAAGGTTTAATGGTTTGATGTTCCCCTAGGTGAACGACCTACAGGTAGAAGAAGGAGCGAAATGACCGAGCAATTGATTCTCGAACAAACCCCGCTCAATGCTGTCGATCGTTGCGATCGTTGCGGAGCACAAGCTTATGTTCGTGCAACCTTGCTAAATGGCGGAGAACTTCTTTTCTGTGGTCACCACGCAAAGGAATATGCTGAAAAGCTAAAGCCAGTTGTTAAAGCTATTCAAGATGAGACCAGCAAATTAACTGCTGTCTCAACTGTCACTGAATCAGAATAATTAATTAAGTAATTCCTTGTGAGAGCCATCGCAAAATGGCTTCTCATTTGAACGCCCACATCCACATAATTTGAAGTCTGTCTTGGTTTCCAAGACATTGCCTTGGGCATCAACAAAATCTGCCGTTCCGGTAAACCGGAATGAACCGCTTTTCGGATTTATAAATATCTTCGGATTTTCGCTCATGCCTAACTAGTTCTTAATCTAAGTAATCGCGTAGTACTTGTGATCTAGATGGGTGGCGAAGTTTGGACATCGTCTTTGATTCAATTTGGCGGATTCTTTCGCGGGTAACGCTATAGACCTTGCCAATTTCATCAAGAGTCTTTGGTTGCCCATCGGTTAGACCAAAGCGCATCTTGACAACGCCAGCTTCACGCTCTGAAAGTGTGCCAAGTACTGAATGAAGTTGTTCTTGAAGCAGCGTGAAAGAAACAGCATCTGCCGGAACAATGGCCTCAGAGTCCTCGATCAAGTCACCGAACTCTGAATCTCCTTCTTCGCCAAGTGGGGTGTGAAGTGAGATTGGTTCGCGGCCATACTTTTGAACCTCAACAACCTTCTCAGGTGTCATATCAAGTTCTTTAGCTAATTCCTCTGGGGTCGGTTCGCGTCCTAGATCTTGCAACATCTGGCGTTGAACACGAGCCAACTTGTTGATGACTTCAACCATGTGAACTGGAATACGAATTGTTCGTGCCTGATCTGCCATCGCGCGAGTGATCGCTTGGCGAATCCACCAGGTGGCATAGGTTGAGAACTTGTAACCCTTTGTGTAGTCAAACTTTTCTACTGCGCGAATAAGCCCAAGGTTTCCCTCTTGAATTAGGTCTAGGAACAACATTCCACGACCGGTATAACGCTTAGCAAGTGAAACAACTAGACGAAGGTTTGCCTCAAGTAGGTGGTTCTTTGCGCGCTTGCCATCTAGAACAAGTTGCTCTAACTCGCGCTTGTACTTCTTATCAATCTTCTTTTCGTGGGTGATGATCTCATCGGCAAAGAGGCCCGCTTCAACGCGTAGAGAAAGATCAACTTCCATCTCGGCATTTAGAAGTGGCACGCGGCCAATTAGCTTTAGGTAGTCCTTTACCGGGTCAGCAGTTGCACCGGCTGTTAGAACAGTCTGGGCTGGAGCGTCATCTTCCTCAGAATCCTTGATGGTGAAGGCGTTGGCTTCATTAGTGGATTCTTCTGCAACATTAACGACACGAATCTCATTTTCTTTCTCTTCTTCAATAATCTCTTTAACGTCTTCAACTAGCGAATCAAGATCTTCAAGCTCGACCTCTTCTAGTTCGACTTCTTCACCATCGATTTTAAGTACTGCAGTCTTTGCAGCCTTTATCTCTGCCTTGCTCATTACCGGAGCAGGTGGCGGGGCAATTAATGCAAGTTCAGTCTTCTTAAGCATGCGATATGGCGATCCAAGGCCAAGCTTCTTTAACTTATCGCCCATCTTTGGCACATCAATATTTAGAACTCGAATCTCATCAACTAAATCCTTATCAACCTTTTTAGGAATCCGGTTAATTGAAGTGACTCCACGAGATTCAGCCTCGGCCAAAAGGTCTTTAAGACGAATAGATGCATTCTTTGCATCAACAATCATCTGCACATCTTTTGCAGTTAGATCAGTTTTTAACGCAATCTTTACTGGCTTTACTGGCGCCTTCTTAACTACCTTGGCCAGCTTCTTTGCAACAACTTTTTTGGCTGGCGCTTTTTTAGCAACAGTTTTCTTGGCTGCAGTCTTTTTCGCAGTCTTACTGTTTTTGAGCGCACGAGTTACAGCCACGTATCATCCTTTGATTTTCTGACCTCTGTTCGGATCAGCAATTTTAATTTTTACTGCTTTTTTACTGCTAGTGGAACCTGACGATATTATAATTTGTCCACAGCCCAATTTGCACATCGAAAAGCCTCAATGAGCCCTCGAGCGTGTCCTATTTGGAAGATTCCCCGAGCTTTATGGCAGTCCTAAGCACGTTTCCAACGGCTTCAACATCAATTAGGAATCCATCGTGGCCAAATGGGGAAGAAATCGTCACCACAGGCAGGGCTGTTGGGGTCAACTCCACAATTTCTTCTTGCAAGCGTGGTGGGAAGAGTCGGTCGCTATCAATTGAAACAACAACTACTGGGATTGTGATCGTGGCAAGTGCCTGGGCCACCCCGCCGCGATCTCGACCCACATCATGGGAGTTCATCGCCTCGGTAAGTGCAATATAAGTATTGGCATCAAATCGCTTGGCCAACTTTTGGGCTTGATGATCTAGGTAGGACTCCACGGCGTAGCGACCAGTGTCATCGCCTTGTAGCTCGCGGCCAAAGCGAACATCCATCTCAGATTCAGTTCGGTAAGTCAGATGGGCAATCCTTCTAGCAATTCCCATCCCCTCGGTTGGTCCAACTTCTTGCTCGTAGTAATCACCGTTGTTGTAGTGCCGATCAGTTTTGATAGCACGGATTTGAATTGAAGCCGCGCCAATCTGATCCCCGGTAGCTACCGCTGATGAGCCAATCGTGCAGATTGCGCCAACTAGATCAGGATATTGAATCGCCCATTCAAGTGAGCGCATGCCACCTAAAGATGGGCCTACTGCCAAAACATATTTCGAGATTCCTAGGGCTTTAGTAAGTGCAAGTTCGGCTGCCACCATGTCGCGAATGGTGATACTTGGAAACCTGCCACCCCAACGTTTTCCATCAGGAGCAATTGATGAGGGGCCAGTACTTCCCTGACAACCGCCAATTACATTAGGGCAAATTACAAAATATTTATCAGTATCAAGTGGCAGCCCAGGGCCAACCATCGAAGGCCACCAACCCGTAACATCTGACCAACCCGTCAATGCATGATTTACTAAAATTGCATTATCGCCAGTTGGGTTTAGCTCTCCCCAAGTTTGATAAGCAATCTTGGTATCAAGAAGTTTTTCACCAGATTCAAGTTCTAGATCGCCAATTTTTTGGAATTGCCTGTCACCGGGTTCCTGGCTTTCAAGCCAGGCCCCGGTAACGTGAGAATTAAAATCAGCACTCATCTGCTATTTATTTAGTAGTTATTTAGCAGCTGCAAAACCGATAAGAATATCGGCCTTGATATCAGCGATATTTTCAATACCGACTGAAAGGCGAATAAGCCCTGGTGTCACACCAGCGGTTGCTTGCTCTGCTGGTGATAATTGAGAGTGAGTTGTTGAAGCTGGGTGAATTACTAGCGAACGAACATCACCAATATTTGCCACATGTGAGTGCAACTTAAGTGCCTCCACAAACTTCTTTCCGGCTTCAATACCCCCCTTGATTTCAAAGGAGAGAACCGAGCCACTGCCCTTTGGGGCATATTTGGTTGCAAGGGCGTTGTATTTGCTGGACTTAAGTGATGCATAGTTAACGCTCTCAACTTGTGGTTGGGCTTCTAACCACAGGGCAAGTTCTTGAGCATTTTGCACATGGCGCTCAATACGAAGTGAGAGTGTTTCAAGTCCCTGAGCCAACAACCAAGCATTAAATGGGCTTACCGCAGCTCCCATATCTCGAAGCAAGGTTAGGCGAATGCGGAAGATGTAAGAAAGGTTGGCGCCAAAGGCAGAACCAACGCCAAGTGCTTGGGCATAAACCAAACCGTGATAGCTCTCATCAGGTTGATTAAATCCTGGGAAGCGATCTGGGTGCTTGGCATAGTCAAAAGTACCGGCATCAACAATTGCACCGACTATAGAGTTTCCATGGCCAGAAAGGAACTTGGTTGCAGAGTGAACAACTACATCTGCGCCATATTCGATTGGACGAATTAGGAAAGGAGTGGCAACGGTGTTATCCACGATAAGTGGCACGTTGTTTTTATGTGCTAGATCAGCAATGGTCTTGATATCCAAGATTTCATTCTTTGGATTAGCAATCGTCTCGCCAAAAAATGCTTTGGTGTTTGGGCGAACCGCAGCTTGCCATGATGCTGGATCTGATGGATCTTCAACGAAGGTAACTTCGATACCAAACTTCTTTAAGGTGTAGTGGAATAGATTGTAAGTTCCACCGTAAAGACTTGGTGAAGAAACAATGTGATCGCCATTTTCGGCCACATTTAGAATTGCATAAGTTGTGGCAGCCGAGCCTGAAGCAACTAGAAGGGCGGCCACGCCACCTTCAAGAGCTGCAATTCTTTGTTCAACAGCATCTTGAGTTGGGTTCATGATGCGGGTGTAGATATTTCCAAGCTCTGCTAGACCAAATAGATCTGCAGCATGCTTGGTATCGCGAAATTGATAAGCCGTTGTTTGATAGAGCGGTAGCGCGCGAGCGCCCGTTGTTGGATCGGGAACTTGACCGGCGTGCACTTGCAAAGTTTCGAATGAATATGACATAACAAACCTCCCAGAAAATAAGGGGGTAAATTGATTGCTCGAATTACCCACGCTTGACGATTGCACTTTGCAATCGACCTGGTCTTCACCCGGAGCACCCCACCGTGGTGGAGGGTTGCCGTCCAATAAGCCGGGGCTAATACTTGGAACTCGTGACCTGGGAGTACTTTAGAAAAGAAAAACTTTATTGTCTAGTCGCAAATAACTTGCAAATTACTCGAAAATTAATCGGCCCAGCTTATTTATGCTCACGCCAGGCAGAGGTGATCGGCAGTCTGCGGTCTTTGCCAAAGGCACGCTTGGAAATCTTGGTGCCAGGTGGGTATTGGCGGCGCTTATATTCAGCAAAGTCCACCATTCGAATGGTCTTAGTGGCCAACTCCTCATCAAAGCCGGCAGCTAGCACTCCCTCAAGCCCAAGATCTTCATCAATATAAATATTTAGGATTTTGTCTAAGACTTCATAATCTGGCAAGGAGTCGCTGTCCTTTTGACCCGGGCGAAGTTCGGCGCTGGGTTCTTTGGAAATTGAATTCTCTGGAATTGGGCCAACCGTTCCACGCTTTTGGGCATAGCTATTTCGCCACTTTGCCAGCTCCCAAACATCGACTTTAAATAGATCTTTAATCGGGGCATAGCCGCCCACCGCATCGCCATAAAGTGTTGAGTAACCAACTGCTAACTCTGACTTATTTCCAGTGGCTAGAACTAGATGGCCCTCTTGGTTTGAAAGCCCCATCAAGGTGGTGCCGCGAACTCTGGCCTGCAAGTTCTCTTCGGCCACGCCAGTTAAACCAAGATTAGAAAGATAGGTGGCAACCATTGGTTCAATTTCAATTACCCGATAGTTAAGCCCAATTTTCTTAGCCAGCTCTGCGGCATCAGAGAGTGAATGATCTGAGGAGTAGCGGCTGGGAAGTCCCACGCCATAAACCCGCTTGGCACCGATCGCATCTGCCGCGATTGCCGCCACTACTGCCGAATCGATTCCGCCAGAAAGTCCAAGTAATACTGAAGGGAATTTATTTTTCTCCACATAGTCACGAAGACCTACAACTAGCGCCTGCCAAATTTGGGCCGGATCTGAAAGACGTTGGGCCTTGCCGTGAGTTAATTTCGCATAAGGTGCTACTGGCTCTTGGCTAATAACAACATCTGGTTGGCTGCTAGCAACTTTAAGATCTAGATCAGCCGTCACCATTCCATCAAAGAACTGTGGGGCGCGAACTAGGACATCACCATTTGCCGTTGCCACGATGCTATCGCCATCAAAAACCAAATCATCTTGGGCGCCAGTCATATTCACATAGGCAAGGGGGGCGCCAATAAATTGGGCGCGAGATTTAACTAGCTCTAGTCGAACATCAACCTTGCTTCGTTCAAATGGACTGCCATTTGCAACCAGCACTAAACCTGGGGTGCGCTTTGCTAACTCTGAAACCGGACCTTGATCTAGCCAAATATCTTCGCAAATGGCAATTGCAATATCGATGCCGTGGAAGCGAACCACTAGTGATTGGGTGCCGGGAACAAAGTTTCGGTATTCATCAAAGACACCATAATTAGGTAGGTGGTGCTTGATGTATTTAGCAACTATTTTTCCATCATGAATTAAGGCAACCGCATTTTGTGGTTTGTTATCCGCACTTTGATCTAGGTAGCCAACAACTGCGAGCATTTGGCCATGGCCGTCTCCAGCTAAACGCTTGGCTAGCGCGCTTAGCGCAGCTCGGCTGGCCGTTCTAAAAGTTTGGCGAAGGGCTAAATCTTCAACTGGGTAACCGGTAATTACCATCTCAGGCAAAAGCAGAACATGTGCACCAGCCGCGCTTGCTTTATTTGCATATTCACAAATCAAATCGCTATTGCCCGCCAGCTCGCCCACAGTTGGGTTTACTTGTGCCAGGGCGATTCGAAGCTGCCCGCTGTTGCCACTCATAAGTCGAGGGTAATACAATTTCTATGTGCCAGGGACCCAGTTTGGGCCTTGAGTAAGAGGAGTAAATAATGAGCCGAATTACCATCTCGGATTTAGCTGCCATGAAAAAGCGCGGCGAAAAATGGGCCATGCTCACCAGCTATGAACAAATGAGCGCCTCAATTTTTGATCAAGCCCAAATCCCGGTCCTGCTTGTGGGCGATAGCGCCGGCAATAATTTCTTCGGTGAAGAAAATACCATTCCAGTCACCGTCGATGAATTAATCCCACTAACAAGAGCAGTAGTTAAATCCACTTCGCGCGCCCTTGTGGTGGCCGACTTTCCATTTGGCTCTTATGAATCTGGCCCGGAGCAAGCCCTGGCAACTGGCATTAGATTTTTTAAAGAAGCAAAAGCCCATGCCGTGAAACTAGAAGGCGGGGCGCGAATCGTTGCCCAAATTAAATCGCTGATTGAATCAGGAATCCCAGTAATGGGACACCTTGGTCTCACACCGCAATCTGTCCACGCCCTAGGTGGTTTTAAAGTTCAAGGTCGCGGGCAAGATGGGCAGCGAATTAAAGCCGATGCTAGAGCCCTGCAAAGCGCGGGAGTATTTGCTTTGGTCTTGGAATTAGTTCCACAAGATTTGGCTCGCGAAATTGCCCAGGAATTAACAATTCCAGTTATCGGAATTGGCGCCGGCAATGGATGTGACGCCCAGGTATTAGTTTGGACTGATTTGATGGGATTAACTCCGAGCGCGCCCAAGTTGGCCAAGGCCTATCGAAACTTAAGGCAAGAGATGACTAACGCCACCAAAGAGTGGGCAAATGATGTGGCATCTGGCCAATTCCCGGGTCCAGAACAGAGTTTTGATTAGTCTTTTTCAATAGATTAACCCCGTGCTAAAAAGATTTGCAGTTGATCTAACTCCACTGCGTAAATACCCAGATTTTAAGAACCTCTGGCTCTCTGGGCTGATCACCTATTTAGGATCGATGGTCACTTATGTGGCGTTGCCCTTTCAAATCAAGGAGCTAACCAACTCCTATATTGCAGTTGGCGCAATGGGCGCAGTCCAACTAATCCCCCTAATTATTTTTGGCCTCTATGGCGGGGTTTTAGCTGATCGTGTAGATCGCAAGAAGATGATCATCACCACCGAATTCGTGCTGATGCTGATGGTCCTAACGCTGGTTGTAAATTCAAGATTAGAAAAGCCGCATTTGATCTGGCTCTACGTTGTGGCCGGGTGCTTCTCGGCCCTTGATGGTTTGCAACGGCCAAGTGCCGATGCAATCTTGCCAAGATTGGTGGGACATGATGACCTGCCGGCAGCAAGTGCCCTGATGTCATTGCGCTGGCAATTTGGCGTGATCGTTGGTCCATCAATTGCTGGAATCTTGCTTGCCACTTCTGGAATCTCTACTGCCTACTTGGTCGATATCGCCACCTTCATTATTTCCATCACGCTACTTCTTCGAGTTAGGTCTGTCGCACCGATCCCAACTAGTGATGCCGATTCAATGTCCACGATCTCTAGCCTTTTTGAGGGCATTAAATATGCTGCCTCTCGCAAAGATTTACTCGGCACATACATCGTTGATCTCTGTGCCATGTTCTTTGCCATGCCAAATGCACTCTTCCCATTTTGGGCTGATCAAATGCACGCCCGCTGGGCTTTGGGCCTGTTCTATGCCGCAGGAACAATTGGCTCAATCATCGTAACTTTGACTAGCGGTTGGATAAAGAATTATCCGCATCACGGTTTTGCGGTGATGGTTGCGGCAATTGGCTGGGGTGCGGCAATAACTTTGGCTGGGGCCACCCATTCACTGTTCTTAATAATATTTTTCTTGGCCATGGCTGGGGCATCAGATATGGTCAGCGCACTATTTCGTGGCGCAATTTGGAACCAATCAATCCCGGATCATCTGCGTGGACGGTTGGCAGGAATCGAATTACTTTCCTATTCCGTTGGCCCACTTGGGGGCCAAATGCGCGCCGGTGGTGTTGCCGCATGGACTAATTTGCGAACATCAGTAGTCAGTGGCGGACTTCTTTGTGTCGGATTTGTTGTCTTAGCGGGCTCTGCACTGCCGAAATTCCGAAAATATGATGTCCGAACCAATGAATTTGCCGTTGAACAGCGAAAAATTCGGCTAGCAGACCGAAATTCGCCCGAAAATAGCGAAACTGATCAGTAAATTTCCTAATTTTTGTGAATTTTGCAAAAGATTTGCGAAATATATTCACTTGAAAGTGCCAAAACACATAAAAAAATGAAAAAAGAAAGTTGCGACACGCTAGACAAATTTCACTAAAAATAGTGGAAACTTTTCGCAATCGGTGACACGATATTCCATGAACAGGTTCGGTGACGGATCGAACTATTCTGATTAGGAGATGTAAATGGCTGCAGCTAAGAAATCTGCTCCAAAGCGTCGCAAGAAGGCAGCTGCTAAGGCAGCTCCAGCAAAGCGCCGTAAGAAGGCCGCTGCTAAGACAGCAGCACCAAAGAAGCGTCGCAAGAAGGCAGCAGCTAAGAAGGCTGCTCCAAAGCGTCGCAAGAAGGCAGCTGCTAAGGCAGCTCCAAAGAAGCGTCGCAAGAAGGCAGCAGCTAAGAAGGCTGCTCCAAAGCGTCGCAAGAAGGCAGCAGCTAAGAAGGCTGCTCCAAAGCGTCGCAAGAAGGCAGCAGCTAAGAAGGCTGCTCCAAAGCGTCGTCGCAAGAAGGCAGCAGCTGCTTCAGCTGCTCCAAAGAAGCGTCGTCGCAAGAAGGCTGCTGCAAAGTAGTCAAAGCAGTTTAAAGAAAAGACCCGCTACGAAAGTAGCGGGTCTTTTTTAATTCCTATATTTTTTTTCTTAAGCCTCATCTAAGTATTGATCGCGAAGCCTGGATTGGACTCGATCAAATATCTTGGCTAACTCTTCTTGGTCTTTCACGGTTAGATGATCAACAAATCTATTGCGCACACTATCGACGTGATCTGGGGCAGCTTTGAGAATTGCCTTCCAACCCTTCTCGGTCATTACGGCAAAGTAACCGCGCTTATCAGATTCACATTCTTCGCGCTTTACCCAGCCAGCCTTTTCCATAACCTTCATTCGATGGGAGAGGCGAGATTTGGAAAGCATCGCAATCTCAGCCAATTCACTCATCCGCATTCGGCGATCTGGGGCATCACTTAACTGAGCTAAAACTTCATAATCTGCCATCGACAAATCATGGCCAGTCAGATCAGAATCAAGGGCATCTAATAGGCGCCTTGAAGCAATGATGTATGAACGCCAAGCCTTCATCTCGCGGGGATTTAGCCATTTAGGGGCGTTGGCTTTAGGAGACATGAAATTAGTTTAGTTGAAAGTTGTAGTACTTCCAATTGTTATAGGCTCGGGGTATGACTTCAAAGCTTGCAAGTGGAATTGATCTGGCCCATGTCAAGGCGGCGGTGCGACCACAAGATGATCTCTATCGACACGTCAATGGGACCTGGATTGATAACGCGACAATTCCATCAGACCGCTCCTCCGATGGTGCTTTCTATGCTCTCTATCAACAAGCCGAAGCCCAGGTCCGCCAGATCATTGAAGACTTGGCAGCAAGTAATAGCGCCCCGGGCAGTGTGGCAGCAAAGGTCGGTGACCTCTATGGCTCTTTTATGGCCGAGGCGGCAATTGAGCAACTAGGCATCAGGCCAATTCAAAAGGATTTGGATCGCGCACTTTGCATTGAGAATCAAAAAGATTTCTATTTAGTTCTTGGTGAGTTTGAGGCCCGCGGACTTGGTGGCCTGTTCTATCAATACATCACCACCGACAACATGGCTTCAGATACCAACATTGTCTATCTTGGCCAATCCGGACTCTCACTGCCAGATGAGGCTTACTACCGGGAAGAAGAATTTGCTGAAATTAGAACCGCCTTTGCCAGCCACATTGAGAAAATGTTTAATCTGGCAAAGATTGCTAATGCCAAGGAGCATGCAACGCGAATCTTGGCACTGGAAAGCAAGATCGCAGCCACTCACTGGGATCAAGTAAAAGATCGCGATGCCACTCTTACCTATAACAAGATGAGCTTTGCTCAACTTGTGGCTAGTGCCCCGGCATTTGATTGGCAGCAGTGGCTTTTATCTAGTCAAACCCCAAAACACGTGATGGAAAATGTGATCGTTCGCCAACCGTCCTTTTTCTCTGAGATCAGCACTTTGCTCGCAGACTTTGATCTTGCCTCCTGGAGTTCTTGGCTTACTTGGCATCTACTCTCAAGTGCAGCATCGGCGCTAAGTAGTGAATTTGTAAATGAGAACTTTAGTTTCTACGGAACTACTTTATCTGGCACCCCGGAGTTAAAAGCTCGTTGGAAGCGCGGGGTCTCACTAGTTGAAGGATCACTGGGCGAGGCAGTAGGCCAGGTCTATGTAGATCGCCATTTCCCACCTGCAGCAAAAGAGCGAATGGTGGAATTGGTTTCTAATCTAATTGAGGCCTACCGCGTAGATATTGCAGCCCTTAATTGGATGAGTCCACAAACCAAAGCAAAGGCCTTTGAAAAGCTCGATAAATTCACACCCAAGATCGGCTATCCCGATAAATGGCGCGACTACTCAAAGTTGGAAATAACTCGCGATGACCTACTTGGCAATTTAGCCCGAGTTGCAAAGTTCAATCAGGATTATGAGTATGCCAAAATCGGTGCGCCAGTAGATCGCTCTGAATGGCTTATGAGCCCCCAAACAGTTAATGCTTATTACATGCCTGGTATGAATGAGATTGTTTTTCCAGCCGCGATTTTGCAGCCACCATTTTTTGATCTCGAGGCCGATGATGCCGCAAACTACGGTGGAATTGGCGCGGTCATTGGCCACGAGATTGGCCATGGCTTTGATGATCAAGGTTCAAAATATGATGGCGATGGAAATTTAAATAACTGGTGGACAGATTTAGACCGAGTTGAATTTGAAAAACGAGCAAATAAATTAATTGCCCAATACGAACAGCTCCATCCTATGGAAGCCCCAGATGTTCACGTCAATGGCGCTTTGACAATCGGTGAAAACATTGGCGACTTAGGTGGCCTAACTATTGCCATCAAGGCATATGAGCTTTCACTAGATGGAAAAGCTGCCCCGGTCATTGATGGCCTAACTGGCGCCCAAAGATTATTTATGGGTTGGGCCCAATGCTGGCGCCAAAAGATGCGAGCTGAAGAGGTTCGTCGCCGAGTTGCCACCGATCCCCACTCACCAGATGAGTTTCGTTGCAATCAAGTGGTTCGAAACCTAAATGAGTTCTACGAAGCCTTTGGTGTTACGCCAGATGATGCACTTTTCTTGGCAGAATCAGAGCGCGTTCGTATCTGGTAGCGATTTTGGCCTCAGAAATAGCGATTATTCGCCTTTAAAGGCGGTTTTTAGCCCTATTCGGGGAAATGGCATGCAACTGTTGAAGTTCCGACTGTTTGCAGCGCAGGAACCGAATTTCGGCAAATTTCTTGAGCCTTCCAACAACGAGTATTAAAAACGCAACCACTCGGTGGATTAGCTGGACTTGGCAGGTCGCCCACCAAAGTTATTCGCTCGCGAGTTCGCTCTATTGCTGGATCTGGAATCGGCACTGCTGAAAGTAACGCCTTTGTATATGGATGATGTGGGGCATTGAAAAGTGATTCGGTGCTAGCCATCTCCATGACTTTACCCAAATACATAACCACAACCCGATCGGAAATATGTTGGACCACTGAGAGGTCATGGGCCACGATCAAATAGGACAAACCAAATTCGGTTTGCAGATCATCTAGCAGATTCACAACCTGGGCTTGAATTGAAACATCCAGGGCAGAAACTGGTTCATCGGCAATGATTAATTTTGGTCTAAGGGCAATCGCCCGGGCAATACCAATTCGCTGGCGTTGACCCCCAGAGAACTCATGGGGAAAGCGATTTATGTGTTCTGGGTTTAGTCCTACTTTTTCAAGAAGTTCTTGGACCGCGCGCTTTACGCCACCTTCTGGCGTGACTTTATGAATTTCAAATGAGGCCGCAACAATGTCACCGACAGTATGGCGCGGATTTAGCGATGAGTATGGATCTTGGAAAATCATCTGCATTTGGGCGCGAAGTGGCTTCATCTTTGAATGAGAAAACTTAGTTATGTCTTGACCTTCAAAAACAATTGAGCCCGAAGTCGGTTCATAAAGTTTCAAAATTGTGCGGCCAACTGTGGTTTTTCCACAGCCAGACTCCCCTACCAAACCAACGGTTTCACCTTTTCCAACGCTTAGATCAACGCCATCTACCGCCTTTACGATGTGGCGCTTTCGACCAATTAGGCCACCACTGCTATCAAAATGCTTTCGCAGATTCGAAACTTCTAGAATATTTTCACTCATAGGTGTGACCTAACTTCTTGGGCACTTAAGTGACAACGTGCTTGATGGCCAGCAAGTTTTATTTCTACTTCTGGGCGAGTGCTCTTGCATCGATTATCTGGAACGTATTTAGCAAATTCACATCGAGGCTCAAAGGCACATCCACCCGGAAGTGAGATTAAGGAAGGTGGTTGCCCTGGGATAGCTTTAAGTCTGGTGCCTCGTATTTGATCCACTCTAGGAACTGATTGGAGTAGCCCAATTGTGTAGGGATGGACTGGGTTCTTATAAATTTCATCAACTTGGCCTTCTTCAACTAGCCGACCGGCATACATGACATTTATTCGATCAGCCACTTCGGCAACCACGCCCATGTCATGGGTAATTAGGATTACCGCCATATTGAATTCTTTTTGCATATCTTTTAATAGCTTCAAAATCTGGGCCTGTACGGTCACATCTAAAGCGGTAGTTGGTTCATCAGCAATCAAGATCTTTGGGTGATTAACCAAGGCCATTGCAATCATTACCCGCTGGCGCATACCTCCGGAGAATTGATGTGGGTATGAATCAAAGCGGTTCTTGGCATCTGAAATTCCAACTAGATCCAACATCTCAATTGATTTCTTTCGGGCATCTTCTTTCGTGCCATCGTTATGAAGTAACCAAGCCTCAGAGACTTGATTTCCAATAGTGAAATATGGATGCAGAGCTGACATCGGATCTTGGAAGATCATCGAAACCGTGCCGCCACGCAGTTTGCGCACGGTCTCAGAACTAGCCGAAACCACATCAGTAGTTGAACCCATTGAAGTGATTAAAACTTGGCCAGAGATCTTGGCAGTCTTTGGATTGTGAAGCCCCATGATTGCCATACTGGAGACAGATTTACCTGAGCCAGACTCACCAACAATGGCAAGGGTCTCGCCCAAATCAACATGAAATGAAACGTCATCAGTGGCTTGGACCAAACCATCTTCGGTGGGAAATGCCACCGATAAATTCTTAACTTCTAGTAGATGGCTCAATTTATCCGCACCCGGGGATCTAAATATGCATAGGCAATATCAACGATCAAGTTAAAGAAAATAAAGAAGGCCGCGGCCAATAACGTCGTGCCCATAATTAATGGCAAGTCATAATCACGAAGAACCGCTTTGATCGACATATAGCCAAGGCCCGGTAATTGAAATACTCGCTCGGTAATAATTGCGCCACCAAGTAGTCCGCCGAAATCTAATCCAGCATTTGTAATAAGAGGTGCAAGTGCGGTTCGTAGATTATGGCGATAGAGCACATCTCGCTCAGATACGCCCTTAGCTCTAGCGGTGCGAATGTAATCTTCAGAAGATGTCTCAATTACATTGCTTCTGGTAAGCCGGGTGTAAATCGCAGCATAGGCAAGGGCTAATGTAATCCAGGCAAAAATAAAGTTTTTGAAAAAACCAATTGGATCGGTCAGAGGTGAAACCCAAGTTCCCTGAACAATGGGATCAATCATGTGAAGTAAAAATGCGGTGATATAGATCAAAAGTCCAAGAATAAAGATTGGTAGCGATGAGCCAATTAGCACGAACGCAGTACTAAGACGATCTATATAAGTGCCCTTTTTGCGAGCTGCCAAAATACCGAAAGAAATACCAACTGCCATCCAAAGGATGAAGGCACCAACGGCCAAGGTAAATGTGAAAGGAAAAGCACCAGCCATTACTTCGCTAACGCAGGCATTGTTAGGAAAGGAGTAGCCAAAGGCAGGTGCTGGGCAATGAATTATTGCTGCTCCCTCACCATATGTTCGACCTTGGAAAAGGCCCATGATGAAGTTCCACCACTGATGCCAAAGCGGGATATCTAATCCGAGGCGATGGCGATTGGCTTCTACGACAACTGGATTACAGTGCGTGCCACAAGAAAGCTGGGCTGGATCAATAGGAACTAGACCGAAAATTAAGTAAACGACAATGCTAAGTACAAAGAGCATCACAAAGGCATAGATAACGCGCTTGGATATGTACTTCAACATGTTGTAAAGATACCGATCTTTCTAAAAAAATATTCGCATTAGAAGAGGGAGAGTGCTCACACGAGCACTCTCCCTTTTTACTATTTACCTATTTGCTTACTTGAGGTGCATTGATGGGTACAACAGGGCGCCGTTAGGCATCCAGAAGTCCACACCAGCGATCTTTGAACCCCACTCGAATTGTTGCTTAGTGAAGATCGGCATAATGGTCCAATACTGGTCCATTGCAATCTGAGCTAGAACTTTCCACTCAGCTGCTTGCTTTGCACGATCGGTTTCACCTTGAGCAGCAGATACCTTGGCTGCGAAGTCCTTATAAACAGGATCATCCCAGTTCTGGTTTAGGTTAAAGCCACCATCTTTAATAAATAGTGGTGGAATAACTGTTGAGGCATTTGCCCAGTCAGCTGCCCAGCCGGCGCGAGTGATATCGCCTTGCTTTGCTGGATTCATAACTGTTGGGTAGTAAACGCCTGGCTCAATTAGATTGAACTTGGCAACCATTCCAGCTGCTTCCATTGCTGACTTGATAAGTGCTGCAGTCTTTTCTCCGGTTGCTGTCTTAGCAAGGTCGAAGTAAATACCACTTGAAGTTGCCTTTGCATATGCCGCAGGACATGAACCCTTTGCAGTTGCAAGAAGTGTCTTGGCATAGTCAGGGTTACCACCGATCTTCCAATTTGAATCGTGGATATTGCCAGTTGTTGGCGCATAGTCCGTAGCGATCGAAGGTGAGATTGGGCTATCAGCAGGAGCGCCGTATAGCTCAGATCCACCATTTAGATCGATAATTGATTGGAGATTGATTGCAAAGAAGACGGCCTTACGCACATCTAGGCAATCAAGGTGGCCCTTAGAAACGTTTGCAGTCCAATAACGAACGAATGGTCCAAGGACGTTAATTCCACGACCCTTGTACTTAGCGTCTGTATGGAAGACCTTGTTGTTGTTATTTGGTGCTTGTAGTCCTTGATCGTAGTTAACAGCGTTTGGCTGTGTGTCCTTCAAGAACATTTGGTCGCGAACATCTTCTGAGATTCCAAAACGAAGGATTACTTCATTTGGATAGGCCGGACGAATTGCATCGGTCTTCTTATCCCAGTACTTATTGCGAACTAGATCTAATTTATCGCCAGCTTTAAATGAAGCGATCATGTATGGCCCGGTGCCCATTGGCTTTAGGTCGTACTTATCTCCATTGTCGGCAGATGCCTTTACTGGTGCAACTGCTGGGTATGAACCGAAGTAGTTGAAGTCACCAACAGCTTTCTTAAGGTGCATTGTGATGGTGTTACCTGCGCAGGTAACTGCCTTGTCATAGAGATCTTGTCCAGTCTTCTTGTAAGGACCTGCGTATGCAGAAACGCCCTTGGCATCAGCTGGGATATCTAGAAGTTGTAGCGCATAGGTTGGTCCATCAAGGATTACATCAGTTGCAAAGATACGAGAAATACCGTACTTAACATCTTCGCAAGTAAGGTCAGTTCCATCAGACCACTTGATGCCACTCTTTAGCGTCCAAGACCAAGTCTTTCCACCATCAGTTGCAGTACCAATGTCGGTTGCAAGATCTGGCACCAGCTTTGAAGAGTCCTTGCCAGCAACTGGGTTATAGCTAACCAAGGTGCGGTATAGATATGTATTTAGAAATGCGATGTCTTCACCGGTGTAAACACGTTGTGGGTCAAGGTGGTTTAGTTGTTGGGCGTTGGTTATGTAGTAAATGGTTCCGGACTTATTTCCGGCCTTACTTGAAACAACGAAAGCGCCCGCAGCGATAACAACAATTGCAGCAACAATTGCAATTACCTTATTGCGAGAACCCCCAGCTTTGATTTCAGCCATTTGTATCCTCATCTATCGATTTGGCGGCCATTTGGCCACACTATTGGAATAGATACTAGGTCTTATCTAAGGAAAAATTAAGGGATTTTTGATACTTGTTTTTGCTTATCCGGGGTTAAGCCAGTGGGTTACCGATCAGATTTAGGGTCAAGGGCATCACGCAAACCATCACCAAGAAGGTTTAATGAAAGCACAACAATAATTACCATTCCGGCAGGTATCGCCAAATAAGTGGGATCGCGTTGCCAGAAGGATGAAGCATCGTTTAGGACAAGACCCCAAGTTGAACTTGGAGCTTGCACGCCAACACCAAGGAAAGAGAAGACTGCCTCTGCGGCTAAATAACCTGGCAGTGAAATAGATAAGTAAATAATGGCAAGTGGCCAAAGGTTTGGCAGAAGTTCTTTAAAGATAATTCTTTTTCTAGATGCGCCCAACGCACTTGCCGCCAGAACAAATTCTCGCTCGCGCAAGCTCAAAACTTGCGAACGAACCACGCGATAGAAACCGGGCCAACTAAATACAGTAAGGATTAAAACCATTACAACAATTCGAGCCCCGTTGTCCTTAGCAATTCCCAAGGCCTCAACACGCATTGTTAAGGGAACGCTAAGAGCTACGAACATAAAGGTGGTTGGGAAGGAAAGAAGAAAATCAGCGATTCGACCAAGAATTGAATCCACTGCCCCGCCCATATATGCCGCAGAAATTCCTAGCACCAGGCCGATCCCAACATAAGTAACTGAAGTAATAATTGCAATTGAAAACGAGATTCGAGAACCATAAAGAAGCAATGCCATCAAATCTCGCCCAGCCCCCGGTTCGATGCCAAAAGGATGGGACCAGCTAATTCCACCAAAGCCACCCTTTGGTTGGCCATCTATTAATTGATCAAGGTAGAGCTTTGTGTTGTCAACATGAAATAGTCCAGTGATCACCGGGGCAAGAAATGCAATAACAACGAAAAATAAAGCCACTCCCGCTGAAACTAATGCGACTTTGTTTCGCTTTAGGCGCATCCATGCGATTTGGCGGGGACTTCGCTGCGCCAACTCTCCATCGCTAAGTTTTATGGTCGCACTCATAGGGTAGATAATAGCCATATGAGTGAGTTTGGCTTCAAGGTTGAAAAAGATTTATCTGGCGCCAAAGGGCGCGCAGGTGTAATTACAACCCCGCATGGCCAAATTCAAACTCCCGCTTTTATCCCAGTTGGAACCAAAGCCACTGTCAAAGCTGTGCTGCCAGAATCAATGAAAGAGTTAAGTGCCCAAGCAATCTTGTCTAATGCCTATCACCTCTATCTCCAACCCGGCCCCGATCTAATTGATGAAGCCGGTGGCCTCGGGAAATTTATGAATTGGTCTGGTCCCACATATACCGATAGCGGCGGCTTTCAAGTTCTTTCCCTTGGGGTTGGGTTTAAGAAAGTAATTGCCATGGATGAGCAAACCTTTAGATCTGATGAGGTTATTGCTGATAAGAAAGAACGACTTGCTCATGTGGATGATGATGGCGTTACTTTTAAATCGCACTTAGATGGCTCGATGCATCGATTTACTCCAGAGATTTCCATGCAAGTTCAGCACCAATTAGGCGCCGACATAATCTTTGCTTTTGATGAATGCACTACTTTGCACAACACCCGTAAGTATCAAGAGAAATCACTTGAGCGAACACGCCTCTGGGCCAAGCGTTGCTTAAAAGAACATGGGCGTCTTACTCGGGAGCGAGTTGGTAAGCCATACCAATCTCTTTGGGGTGTTTTGCAGGGTGCCCAATATGAAGATTTACGGAGAAAAGCTGCACGCGATTTATCAGGCCTAAATGAAGATGGAATCACTTTTGATGGCTTTGGTTTGGGCGGGGCGCTAGATAAAGAAAACCTTGGAACAATTGTTGGCTGGATGGCAGATGAGTTGCCCAGAGATAAACCCCGGCACCTACTTGGTATCGGTGAGCCAGATGATCTCTTTGTCGGTGTGGAAAATGGCGCAGATACCTTTGATTGTGTGGCCCCATCTAGAAAAGCTAGAACTAGCGCCGTTTTTACCAATGACGGACAAGTAAATATTACAAACGCCAAGTTCAATCGAGATTTCAACCCAATTCAAGAAGATTGCGATTGCTATACCTGCGCTAACTACACCGCGGCATATCTAAATCACCTATTTCGCAGCAAAGAAATGTTGGCCTCTACCCTTGCCACAATTCACAATGAGCGATTTATTGTTCGCTTGGTTGAAAAGATGCGTACTACCCTTATTAGCGGTGACTTTGGCGAATACAAGAAGGAATTTTTGGGGCGCTTTTACGCAAAATAATCAGGCAACTTCAAAAGAACGCTTGCTTAGCCCCATCCAATAACCATCAATTTGCATTGAAGGTGCCTCTTGGGCATTACTTGCCGCGCCCAAGGTAATAAATATCGGGGCAAAATGCTCCACAGTTGGGTGGGCATATGGCAGTCCTGGTGCCAGCGACTTGTAATTCATTAACTCATCAATCGCGCCACGCTCCAAAACTTCTTTAGCCCAAAGATCAAACTCAACACTCCAGCCTGGTGGGGTGGCATCGATTCGAAATTCAGTTAAATAAGGCAAGCCATGAGTAAGAAAACCGCTGCCAATAATTAGGACGCCTTCATCTCGAAGCGGCGCCAATTTTTTGCCAATATCAAATAACTTTTCTGGGCTGTGAGTTGGAATCGACATTTGAAGAACTGGGATATCTGCTCCCGGATACATCTTCATCAAAGGTATGTAGGCACCGTGGTCAAGACCACGTTTTGGTTGATCGACTATTGGTTCACCCATTAAAGCTTTAATCCGCGCTGCAAGTTCAGGGGCGCCAGGAGCCGGATATTGAATTTCATAATATCTCTGAGCAAAACCACCAAAGTCATAAATTAAAGGAGTTCCGGTTTCAACACTAGAAAGTGAAAGTGGCGCCACTTCCCAGTGCGCACTAATAATCAAGATTGCTTTTGGCTTTGCCATTTTCTCTGACCATTTACTTAACTGATTACTCCAGATTGGATCATCTAAAAGTGGTGGGGCGCCATGGCCGATATAGAGAGCAGGCATCTTGCTTGTCATATTCAAATCTTACTCATAAAGTAGTTGAAAGTTCAACTATTATACTTTTTGGTGTTCGGCCCAAGCCCCTTCAAGTGTTTGAGTAAATGCCTCAAGTGGCTGTGCCCCGCTGATCCCAAATTTCATATCAAAGACAAAAAATGGAACTCCTGACGCCCCAAGTTGGGTGGCGAGGTTTCGATCGGCAATAACATCATCACTAAATTTTGAACTAAGTAGAATCTCTTCAACTTTATCTGCATCAATATTGACAAGCTGGGCCACCCGAACCAAATCTGAGTGATCAAAGAGTGGTAAAGATTTCTCGAAATAACTTGAATACATTGCTTCTAGGAGTTCATCTTGTTTACCGATTGTCGCGGCCCAAAGTAATAGCCTGTGAGCATCGAAGGTATTTCCAGAAAGAGTGTCATCTAAGTTGTAGCAAAGTCCCTCCCCATCGGCGATGGCGCAAACATTTGCCTGCATCTCTTTAACCTGGGTATCCCCAAGATTATATTTTTCAGATAAATGCTTATGGGTTGGAACGGTTTGTTTTATATCTGGTTGCAGTTGGAAGGCACGATGGCGAATAGTGATTTGATCACTATGGCCAAATGCGGCTAAGGCCTTTTCCAACCGCCGCTTGCCTATAAAGCACCACGGGCAAACAACGTCTGACCAGACATCGATAATCATGGCTTAACTCTACTTACCAATCCTAGAAATGCGCTCTCTAGCAATTTTCTGACTTGGTGACTGCGGGCCAAGAATGGCAATAAAAATATCCAAGAAGAAGCGGGCAACTTTGAGCCAGCCTTTTTTGCGCGACTTTAGCCCTAAGATTTCTAACTCATTTGGGTCAAGGGTGGCAATAGCTGCATTTATTAATACTTTATAGAAGAGTTGTCCCCCAATGCCAAATGGTGGCTTTAGAATAAAACTAACTACCTCTTTTGTTTTTGGAACTCTTGCTAAGTCATTACTTCGAAAATCTGAGAGAGCTTGCTCTAGTTCAAAAACAGATTTCGGTGTATTAGTTAAACCAAGAGCAATTGCACTCTGGCTCCACTCCCTAACGTAAGCATCGGCTCCTTTTGTAATTGGATAACCAAGGGCCAGATGGGCTTTTAGAAAGGAATCTGTAAAGGCGCAATGTACCCAAAGTAAAAATCTTGGATCCTGCGCGCGGTAATTATGTTCCTTGCCGTCCCTACCTAGATACTCACCTTTGACGTTGGCATGCATAGTATTTACTCGCATTGCCTCTTTTTCAATAACTTCTCTACTTGCAAATGTAGTAATTGTTAACCACCTAGTGGTTCCGGCAAGGCGCCCCATTGGATCAGTTTCATAACGAGAATGTTGGGCTACTCCTGCAAGTGGTGCCGGGTGAGCTGCTTGTAATAAAAGCGCACGAATTCCACCAAGGAGAGTGGCGATACAACCATGAACCTGCCAAACCGCACTATCCAAACCAAAGAGTCCAACATCATTACCCAGGGCAATTGAATTTACCCACTCTGGCTTTCCATCTTTAGAACCCGAAACATTCTCGCGAAACTTATCGGCCAATGGCTTGGTAAGAAAGAAATTATGAAACTTTGGCACACTAATAGCCTACTAAGGCATTTGCCCTACTATCTACCTCGTGAAGATTCTCCTGCCTCCAAGTGAGGGCAAAATCTCACCCAAAAAATTGCGCAATCTTTCTTTAAGTAAACTTGTATTTGCAAAAGAACTTTCCCAAATAAGAACACAAGTGCTTCGTGGACATAAGGAAATAGACCAGAAGCGATCAGATCTGGCCGTAAATGTTTACTCCGGAGTTCTCTATAAAGCTTTGGATTACCCTGCCCTAAGTGCATCTGCTAAAAAGCGAGCAGATAAGTCAATCCTTATCTTCTCAGCCGCATATGGTGTTCTTCGGCCAGTTGATTTGATTTCAACTTACAAATTCAAACCGCAGGCAAAACTATGGAAAGGCGCACTCGAGCAAGCACTTGATAATTTATCTGATGAGTTGGTGGTCGATGCTCGCTCCTCCACCTACCAAAGCATGTGGCTACCAAATCCAGAATTTACAGTTGCTATTCGAGTCTTCACTTTGGTCGGTGGAAAGAAAAAAGTAATAACCCACATGTCTAAAAAGATGAGAGGTGAAGTAGCAAGATTCTTGCTCAGCCAGCGAAGCATGCCTAAGACACCTATCGAACTATTTAAAGTTTTAAAAAAGGAATTTACTTGTTCGCTAGTTTCTGCCTCAACTAAAGAGAGTTGGTATATCGATGTCATCGCAAAATAAACCACTCTTATTGTTACTCCATGGTGGGTACTGGCGAACTAAGCATGGCCCAGAACATTTAGTTCCACTCGCCCAGGCTCTAGGCGACCAAGGCTTTGAAGTTGAACTGCCAGAATATAAGCGAATGCCAGGTGATCCATACCTAACTTTGGAAGATATTAAGTCGATACTAGACCGACATACAGAGCAGGATGTAATAGTCGTTGGCTTTTCAGCAGGTGGTCAATTCGCTCTTCTATTGGCTTCAAATTACCCAAATATAAAAGGGATTCTGGCAATTGCGCCGGTCACTGATTTAATCAAGACCGAGGAGCTTGGTCTTGGCGAGAATGCAACAAAAGAGTGGCTTACCCAAAGTGCTAGTCACTATCCAGATCTAGATCCAAACCTCTGCCCTAGCCCAGCTATTCCCACCATCTTTCTTCATGGTGATTTAGATCTTCGGGTGCCGCTGGATTTGAGTGTGGCATACGTTGAAAGGCGAAAAAGTCTTGGTGTTGATATCGAGCTAATTCAAATAAATGAAATAGGCCACTTTGAGATCATTGATCCAGAATCGATTGCTTTCCCAGAGATTCTTAAAGCACTTGCTGTTTTATGCGGTGACTAGTTTAAATTTCCTGTTTGCAAATACAGCTAAAAGCTTTTGGGTCAAAAAATCATCAAGAGTTAATTAAGGCAGCCTCTGATTTGATTTGCATGGTCAACTGGGTGCTTTGAATAACTCTCAAACCACTTAGCAACTGTGTATGGTCCAGATTCGCTGTGAACACCTGCAATTTGGAGTTGATCCTCAGTCATCCGCTTGATGGTTTCTAGTGTTGAGGCGCGTGAAGCTTTAAACATTGCAAGGGCCGTATCAATTGGCAGTTCGCTATAGCCAAGAGTCTTGTTATTAGCCCAAAGATTCTCGTCATAACCTTGGATTTGCGTTCCAGCTGGTTCAGAAAGTAGGCGACGCAAGCGGGCATTTGATTGCGACTCACTATCAGCCATGTGGTGAATAACCTGGCGCGGTGTCCAGCCTTCAGAGTCTGACTTATCTAAGTCACCCGGAGTTAGTGAAGCAACAACTGAAAGAAACTCGTTTGTAGCTTCTTCATATTTACGAGCTAGATCATTAATACTCATTAAAGACTCCCAAATGCATCATCGAGAACGCTCATTGCATCTAGCAATAGCTCCTGTGTTATTACGATCGGTGGCAAGAAACGGATTACATTGACATATGTACCAGCGGTGAGAACCAAAACTCCTTGGCTCTGACAATACTTAACAACTTTCTGCATCGCAGCAGTGTTCGGTTCATTGGTTCCTGGCATTACCAATTCAATGGCCTGCATCAAACCACGACCTCTTACTTCGCCAATTATTGGATACTTCTTTTGTAGGCCAAGAAGTGAATCGGTAAGAATCTTGCCAAGCTTATTTGCTCGCTCAACTAGATTTTCAGCTTCAATAGTTTCTAGAGTTCCAAGGGCTGCTGCGCAAGCAACCGGATTACCGCCATAAGTACCACCAAGTCCAGAAACGTGGACGCTATCCATAACTTCACCTCGGCCAGTAACTGCTGCAAGTGGCAGGCCACCAGCAATACCTTTTGCGGTGATCACCATATCTGGTTCAACACCTTCTTCTTCGCAAGCAAACATATGTCCAGTGCGCGCAAAACCTGTTTGCACTTCATCGGCTATAAACAAAATTCCGTGCTCTGAAGCAAACTTTGAAAGTCCTGGTAGGAATCCCTTTGGTGGAACTACAAAGCCACCTTCTCCTTGAATTGGCTCAATCAAGATTGCAGCAACGTTATGGGCGCCGATCTCTTTCTCAATCTTTCCAGTGACAATAGCGAGCGCATCTTGCGAGATCGTTGCCTTATCCCCTACCCAGTGAAATGAGTAAGGCATTGGCACGCGATAAATCTCTGGAGCAAAGGGACCAAAGCCATCTTTGTATGGCATGTTCTTTGCAGTTAGTGCCATCGTTAAGTTTGTCCGGCCGTGATAGCTATGTTCGAAAACAACCACTGCTGGCCGCTTGGTGTAATAGCGGGCAATCTTGATGGCATTTTCAACTGCTTCGGCGCCAGAGTTAACAAGCAGTGACTTCTTCTTAAACTTTCCAGGGGTAATGCGATTTAGAATTTCACAGACTTCAATGTAATTCATATATGGCGCAACCGTGAAGCAAGTATGAGTAAATGCCTGTACTTGTTCAATTACGCGATCTACAACTCGTGATGCCGAATTTCCAACGTTTGTAACACCAATACCTGAACCAAGATCAATAATCTGATTGCCGTCGATATCAAGCAAGATTGCATCTGATGCCCGCTCAATAATCACGGGAATAGCCATACCAAGTCCACCAGAAGTCGCTTCAGCGCGGCGCGCTAGCGCCTCGGTAGATTTTGGTCCTGGAATTGCAGTGACCAACCGACGTTCTTGCGGCAAATTGGTGATTGTTGTCATGGCCTAATTGTAAGGCTCATTTCACTCCCCCTGGAATTAAAAGTAGGCTTACTAGGTGAATTCAAACCGAGAGTTAGGGCACTTGCGAGATAGCGCCCCGCTACTCCAGGCCTACCTTTCTTACTTTGAAAGCAAGCGAACCCCCTTCACCATCCCAGGACATAAACAAAAAGCTGCTCGCCTAGATGCTGGCCTTGGACTGGTAGTAGATAGTGATATCCCCCTTTATGGTGGGCTAGATGAAATTAAGTTAACCAATCAGACGCTGCGCAAGGCAGAAGCACTGGCTGCAAAACTTTGGGGTTCTGATTTCGCCAGATTTTCTACAGGCGGTTCAACTCACGCCAATCAAGCAATCATTTTGGCACTTGGAAAACCAGGCGAGAAGATCGCAGTTTCTAGAACTGCCCACCGATCAGTTTTAAGCGCGCTAGTTCTTGCCGGTTTAGAACCAATCTGGCTCGCCCCTGAGATTGACCAAGCAACTGGTGTGCCAATTGGCATCGCCTTAGCTGAATTTAAAAAAGTCATCAACCAAAAACCAATTGCACTGCTACTTACCGAACCTGGTTATCTAGGAACACTATCTGATCTGCCAGCCCTAATAAGTCAAGCGCATGCTCACAAGATTCCAGTGATTCTAGACGCGGCGTGGGGTGCTCACTTTGGTTTTCATACTGATTTACCAAAGCATGCATTCCAACTAGGGGCAGATGCTTTGATTACCTCTACCCATAAAGCACTTCCTGGCTACAGTGCCTCAGCGCTACTTCTAGCAAATGGAAAATACTTAAACCTTGCTCGCATCGAACAATCTTTTGAAACAACTCACACCACCTCACCAGCTGGCGCTCCCCTTGCCTCAATTGATGCCACTCGCGCACTGCTGGAAACTAGGGGCAAAGAATTAATAAATGAACTGATAGAAAATATTACTTTCTTTAAAGCAGCCGTCCAAGCAAATTTTGATCTGCCAATATTCCTAAATACTTCAGATTTTGCGCCAAATAGATTTGATCCAACCAAGATTGTTCTGCGCGTCCAACAACTTGGCTCATCTGGTGTCGAAATTGAAAAAGCGCTTGGTGAGCACGATATTAGAGTTGAAATGGCTGATCGAGACACCGTGGTATTTCTAGCAACGCTAGCCGATGAGCGAAGTGACTTTGAGAAGTTGGCCGCAGTCCTTGTCCCAATCCTTAAGAAGTTGCAAGGCGCGCCAAGAAAATCTGCAACTGCCCTTAGTTGGTCAGTAGTTCCTATTAGAGGTATTTCTATGCGCGATGCCTATTTTGCAAATACCGAACTTGTTAGCGCAGAAGAAGCTGTTGGAAGAATCTCGGCAGATTTAATTGCGCCATACCCGCCAGGGGTTGCAGTTGTTGCCCCCGGTGAAGTTCTAACCGAGCAGATTGTTTCTGGCCTAAAGGCCTGCAAGCAAGCTGGGGTTCGCATCGCCTATGCAAGCGACCCAACCCTTAGTTTCTATCGCGTAGTTGTCTGATTCCTACATTTACTAGTTTTATATTAATTTTATATTAACCAGTTACTAATCTCAGTAGAGCCAAGCAAGCAACGAGATTATTGCCAGGAATTAAGGATAAATCGGGATAAACTTAAATATGCGCAAGTTATTGGCAGTCCTAATTCCGCTAGCCCTTGTTTTGACTTCCTGTTCAAGTAGCAAGCCATCTAAGCCAATCAAACCAATTAAGTCAGCAGTAGTTGCCTCCTATAAAGCGCCCACTGATTGCAAAACCACCAGCATTATTGCCGCCCTACCTAAAGACATTCCAAACCCAGTCCTTATTGATACTCCCTGGCAACCTGCGCCTGGAACAGAACTTGCCGATGTATTAAACAATGGTGGGATTGCTTGTTCATATGGAAACCAATCCGCCGAGATTGGCGCCACTATTTTTTGGGTAAATGACAAAGGCTTCTATGACAAACGAGTCACTGACTGGTTGGCAAAAGGTTTTGAAAAAGTAGATATTCCAAACCTTGATGAAAGTTCTGCATATTTACTCTTTAAGCCAGTCTCAGCTACCCAAGAGTTTCATATTTGGACATTGAACTTTCTTTATCACAGCATCTGGCTGCAAGTAAGTGGCACATTCATCAATGATCTAACACAAGGCCAGCCAATTATCCAAGCAGCAGTAAATTCCCTAACAAAGTTTTAAGTGTTATAGGCGTTATAGGACTGCTGCCTCTAAGTCTTTGACAATAATCTTTGACATCCCAAGCATGGCCTTCATCGCTCGATCTGCCTTTGCTGGATTTGGATTACCCAAGCACTCACCCAACTGCTTTGGAATGATCTGCCAGGAAAGGCCAAACTTATCTTTTAGCCACCCACAATTACCTGCTGTGCCACCAAATGCGATTAGCGCATCCCAATACATATCGACTTCTAGCTGACCATCACAATTGATCATGATGGAAAAAGACTCATTAAATTTAAAGTGGGGCCCACCATTTAGCGCTGTGTATTGGGCGCCAAGTAGCTCAAAAGAGATTGTGAAGACTTTATTCTCATTGCCTCGGGCAATGTGGTGGATCTTTCCAGCCTTAAAGACATCTAAGTAATGGGTGACCGCTTCTTCGGCTTCGCTATCAAACCAGAGCATGTGGCTAAGTGTTGTCATGGTCAAAATCTATCGGATGGTCAATCAAAGCCCTAAAATTATTGCCGTGAGTGAATTTAAAGATGAATACGAGGACGAAGTAATCCAGAGGTGGGGCGATAGCCCTGCCTATGCGCAATCAAAAGAGCGGACTTCAAAATATTCACATAAAGATTTCCAAGCAGCCAAAGTTGATCAAGAAGCGGTTACCGAGAAGTTTGCGTATGCCTTTGGTAACTCATTAGGAGCTAGCTCTAAACAAGCCCAACAAGCGGTAGTCGAACATAGAGCTGCAATTTCTAAGTGGTTTTATGAGTGCTCAGTTCAGATGCAGAAGAATTTAGCGCTGATCTATGTGCAGGACTCAAGATTTAAGAAGTATTACGACGATCGAGTTCGAGGTTTAGCGCAATTTGTCCACGATGCAATCATGGCTCAGTAGCGCTTTGATTTAAGTGGGATCTAGCTTGCGCTTTTAACTTCGCATTTACAAATTTGATCATCAGAATAAGGCGCAAGTGCTTCGGCAATATGCTCACCACAACCTGACCAAGTTACCTTGCTGCACTTCTCACATTTAACTGCGCTACACATTTTTAAATCCTGCCTTTTCCTTTAGAGTTATAAAGATATCAAAGTACTCTAGATCACATTCTAACCTCTTGAACGTATCTTACTTTCAGACTTGCCTTCCAGGCAGAAGAAGATACTCAGTCAAAAGAAACTTTGCCGAAGAGATAGACTTTTCAAATGAGCAAACTATTTGAGCCGCTAAAACTACGATCAGTAACTTTCAATAATCGTGTTTGGGTCTCCCCGATGTGTCAGTACTCGGCAACAAATGGGTTTGTTGGTAGTTGGCATCAAGCTCATCTTGGTTCATTTTCAACTGGCGGACCAGGCTTGATCATGGTTGAGGCTACTGGCGTAGTTCCAGAGGGGCGGATATCGATTGGATGTCCTTCAATAGAAGACCAAGCCCACGCCACGGCCTTTAAATCAATAATTGATTTTGCCCACAGCCAAGATGTGAAAATTGGAATTCAATTAGCGCACGCTGGTCGTAAAGCATCAACTATGCGACCAAATGATGACCACCCAATGGCCGGGCCACAAGATGGCGGCTGGCAAATCGTTTCTGCCTCTCCCATTGCATTTCATGGCTATCCAGAACCACATGAATTAACAATTCCAGAGATTAAGAAAATAGTTGAAGAATTTGTATCTGCTTCAAAGCGCGCAGTTTCAGTCGGATTTGATGTTATTGAAATCCACGCGGCTCACGGCTATTTATTCCACCAGTTCTACTCACCGTTAAGTAATAAGCGCACCGATGAATACGGTGGGGATTTTAGCGGTCGCACTAAATTCCTACTCGAGGTAACAAAGGCGGTTAGAAGCGCGATAGCTGATACAACACCACTCTTCGTTCGAATCTCAGCAACTGATTGGGTCGATGATGGATGGAACCTAGTTGATTCAATAGAACTTTGTACTCAATTAAAAGCCCTAGGCGTTGATTTGATTGATGTTTCTAGTGGTGGAAATGTTCACAATGCGCCAATCAAAGCAACTCCTGGCTTCCAAGTTCCTTTTGCTACCGCAATTAGAACTGAAGTCGGTATTCCAACTACTGGAGTTGGTCTAATTACTGAGCCAGAACAAGCCGAACATATAGTTGCAAGTGGTGAGGCTGACGCTGTATTCCTGGCCCGAGCAATGCTTAGAAATCCAAGATGGGCCCTAAACGCCGCCGAAAAGCTGGGCGTTAAAATCCCTTGGCCAATCCAGCTAGAGCGCGGGCGAACTATTTAATTCTGATACACCTTCAAACTTAGGTCTTATCTAACTTTAGCCGATTCGAATCTTTTCCGACTTGCCAGCAAAAAATCCTGTTGCGCCAAGTAAAAGGGCTGCAATTACTGGAACAAGCAATGCTGAATTCCAACTTGAAGTGATATCAAATATGCCACCGACTAGACCCGGGGCAAAAGCTGCCATTACATAGCCCATGGATTGGGACATGATCGAAAGTGATCTAGTTTCTGAAGAATCTGCGCTTCGAAGCACGGATAGTAGTAGTGACATCGAAAATGTCGTAGATAAGCAAATATTTGCAATTGCCAGCCAAACTATTAGCCAAACCCCAGTTCCAACAATTACTGCAAAGAAGCAAGCTGCGATAACTAACCCAAGGATGATCAGAATTGACCTGAGATATTTAGATTTTGAAATGTAATGGGGGGTGAGAATCCCGATAGCAGAACCAATAATTCCAGTTATTGCAACTACCAATCCGGCATCACGCAAAGTGAAACCTTTGGTAACTAATATGGTTGGTAACCAAGATGCGCTTCCGTAATAGACCAGGCATTGCAGGCCAAAGTAGAAGGCAATACTCCAGGCGCCACCTTTTCTAAAGACTCTACGGTGAAACTTAGGCAGGGCTTGCATTTTAGAAGTTTCTTTAACCAGCCTAACCCGAGAAATCCACCAAAGTGATGAGATAACCGAGATAGCAAGCCAGGGAACCATCGAAAAGCGCCAGCCCCATGCTGTTAGCCCTGCAAGTGGAACTGCAAAGGCAATTGCCAGGGAACCAAAAGTTCCCATAACCGTTGTGTAGATACCAGTCATTAGTCCAGAGTGGCCCGGTGTATTTTCCTTTACCCAAACTGGAAGCGTGAAATTTAGTACCGCGATTGCCACACCAATAGCTGCAGCAGAAACAAATAGGAGTGCAAGATTTCCAACGGTGCGAAGCAACATTGCAAAACTCAAAGCAGAGAGCATTACGGTGATAACTCGATTAGTTCCACCGATCTTGGCAACTAGTGGCATCAATACCGCGCTGCCAGCAAAACAAACTACGGTCAGTGAAGTTAGGAAAGATAGCTGGAAGGCAGATAAGTGATACTGCAATTTCAAGATTGGATAGAGCGGTCCCATGATCGTAAGACCGGCTCGCATATTTATTGCAGCTATAAAAAGTGGTAGCCCCGCCCGAATTACTTGTCTGTTAGAGAGCTGCGAATTGGGCACTAGGCAAAGCTCCTCTGTTAATTTTGATCAGAAGGCCTAAGGGCTATCCGATATTGGATCTTGCCTGACTCTAGGCCATAGCGATCATAAAGTTTACGAGCAGTTTCATTTGTTCGATCAGTATTCCAATAGAGGCGACTTGACCCCTCTTTGACTGCAATCTCTTGCACCGCATCGATCAGGGCTCGGCCAAGACCCTTTCCTCTTAAGCGTGGATCAACATAGAGATCCTCTAGATAGCAATAATTATTTTTAGCCCAGGTAGAACTTTGGAATGAGTAATGGGTAATACCCACAATTCTTTTATCAATCTCTGCCACCAGCCCAAAAGAGTTATAGGAAGGATCTAGAAGTCTGGTCCAAGTCAATTCAGTCTGTTCTATTGGAAGTACAGTTTCATAGAAATCTAAATAGCCGGCCCACAGGCTCAGCCATGCGCCCTTATCCTTCTCACTTATGGATCGAACTAGGGTCATCAGAAGAGTATAAAAGAAGAGTTTGGCTATAACCCAGATTAAATCTATTTAAAAAGTTTTACTTCACTTCCGCCGCTGCTTTGAGTCGAACTAAAGTCTTCGCCACGGCAATCTGAGTCCACGGATAGGCCTTTCGCAAGTTAAGCCATATTTGAGCTATTGCTGGTGCATAAGTGCCATCAAAAGTTTCTGTTACCTGCGTAGCACCACCTCCAATATCTACTAACTCATAGCGCCATCTCCACTGACCTAGATGCTGCCAAGCAATCAGCTCATCCTTCTTGTACTCAACGATGGTATTGCGAATTCGATAGTTAACGCCAAGGTGCATCTTCATTCCAAATTTCGAGCCAAGGACTAGTTCATCAGGTCCACTGATATTGGCTGTGATTGTTTTGCTGCCATCTATCTCTTTATGTCTCTTAGGATTATTCAGAATCGAAAACACACCCGAGGGTGTGGTTTGAATAACGATTCGAGCAGATTTAATTTTGGAGTTACCGGTTTGGATAATCTCAGCTAGAACTTTTTCTTGGGCCATAAGCAGAGTATAAAGAAGAACCGCCCTATAAGCCGGAAGAATTAACTTCAGGCGCAAATAACGGATTTACCCATGGAATTGCCCACAAGGTTTTGTTCTATTTAATTATCTTTCGTAATCCAATATCTCCGCCTCAAAATTCCTTCAAATTCCACGGTATTTTCTAGATTTCCACCTTGAGACTCAATAACTCTTATGGACCCCGAATTATCGTCATCGCAGGTAACCAGAACTTCTGTAACCCCAAGTCCATTTATAAGGGCAAGTGACTGTCTCAAGATTTCCGATGCAAAGCCCTGTCTGCGATAGTTCGGCCTTACTCCATAGCCAATGTGCCCACCAACACTCAGCAAGAAATCGTTTAGCTCATGACGGATAGAGGTTCGACCAACGAGGTTGCCATCATTTTCAGCAATCAGAAATGTTGCAGGAACTCGCCCTTCCTTCAAATTTGTACCCGTAGATTCATGGCCAAGAATCTCCAGATATTCAGGCCATGGCATGTCTTTCTTGTAACCAAGCAGGTATTCCCAGTTTTCAATTGCAAGTTCTAAATGCCCTTGCAAAGCCTGCGCTTCATCTGCCAATGAAAGAGGTCTGAGTTTCATAAGAGGATTAAATCAGAGAGAAATAAAGAAGAGTCGCCCTATAAGCCGTTCTTCTGCCGAAATACATGAACAATGGCATTAGCGTGCCCATGGCCCATTTCAAACTTTTCTTTAAGGTGGGCTACTTGTTCCATATGAGCAAGTTTGGAAACCTTCTTGAGCTCCTTCATCCAGTGCTCAATCGGCTTTCCATACTTCTTCTCGATAGATGGAAAATATGAAGCAGGCCCGGTAACTTTTTTCTCAGCCATACGTTAATTTTAATATATCTTCACCTAAAATTAAAGAAGAGTCGCCCTATAAGCCGGATGCTTCTTTACATTCCCTGGACAAAGACAAGACTGCCAGAATCAGTGAGCTCGTTCATTCTGATGTCTCTGTATGGTGCATAGTCATCTGAGTCGTACCACTCCTCTGCCAAGGCCATGCTTGGGAAGCGCAGCACTGCT
>Ga0114964_10000186_pt1 | contig 48179 bp, 43 predicted proteins | sample C_131016_MF_Meta_FD_92638 | JGI IMG/M metagenome (GOLD analysis project Ga0114964, IMG submission 92638) | Freshwater microbial communities from Lake Croche, Canada to study carbon cycling - C_131016_MF_MetaG | ecosystem: Environmental > Aquatic > Freshwater > Lake | place: Lake Croche, Canada... | reverse complement strand
TCAGTAATATCAATAAGCTCCCCCTCAGCCCCCAAGCCTGACAGCTCAACGAAATCAGCGCCGGTAAAAATCTTTATGCCTTCGCGGTTTATCCTTGAAAATTGTTGATTAACTAAGCCAAGGATAGTCCAGCCATGACAATCTTTTGAATACTCAAGATAAGGTTTACCAAATGCAATCCAAAGTTTTGTTAAATCATTATCATTTAAACCACTTTTAGGACTGATTTCTATGGCCACTAACCTTAAACCATCAACCATTACATCATCGTTAAGTACATAACCAATACCGCAAACATCATTGAGCCCCAAGCTTGGTGGACTGAATCGCATCCAATTTTGAGGCAACAAACCATCGGCCTCTCTCACGCCACGGCATAAGTAAGGAACGTGACGGCCAGCTGCATTATTCTCAGAAGGGGAAAGCCAAATCCATTGCTCACGTTGACGAAGTATTTTAGGAATTTTTTCATTGCAAGTCCCTAGAACTGTCTCTTCAAATCCCCTTTTAGTCATGAGCGACCTTTGGAGATTTTCTCGGAGACCTGAAAAATAAGGAGAGATAGTCATTTAGAGGCTCCCTCAATCAATTTTCGAATGTCTTCAACTCGCCAAGCGGTAACACGTGATGAAAGTTTTACGCTTGATGGATACTTACCGGATTTAACACCCTGCCACCATGTAGACTTGCCAACTGGAAATAGCTTTAAGACTTGAGGCAAACGTAAGTAGCCAATTTCTGGATAGGAATTTTGTGACATATTTGTATCTCCATATGGATTTAAAATGAATTCAATGAACTCAGATGGAGAATACAAATTTTTAAAGAAGGCACTATTTGGCCGTTCGTATTTAGCTAGGGAAATTCTTTCATGTATTTTTGAACAGTTCTAACAGCAAGCCCTTTTTCGATAGCAATTCGCTTAGCATATCCACGCTTACCCCAAATATCAGAATATTCCCGTTTTAAGGCCCAAATCAAATCGCTTCTATCTTCTTGGCGATAATCGTTTGCCATTTTTCCTGTATTAGGGTGCAAGAACAAATCGTCACCAATAGTTTGAATAAGTCCCCCCGAAGACTTGTTACCTAAACGCTCTAATTTGAACAACTTTTTAATGTTATCAGATAATTTTAAAATGCTTGATAGCTCTGCCTCTTCTTTTTCTTTTGCTACTCGTTTTTTAGTAGGCATCAAGCAACCTTCCCCTTTATTGCAACTACATTTAACCCAAGCCTTAAAGCATCTAGATAGTCGGCCCAATGTTGCATCATTAATTTTCTTTGAGCTAAAAACTTTGTACGATTATAGGCAGCGCCCAATGCATCAGGTACTTTATGAGCTAACTGCTGCTCAATTATCAAGGGATCATAGTTTAAACGCTCATGAAGGATCGTTCGTGCCATTGCTCGGAAGCCATGGCCTGTAATGTCGTTTTGAGTGTCATACCCAAGTCGCTTAAGAGCTGCGTTAATAGCAGCATCACTCATTGGCTTTTTAGGGTCATGTGCGCCAGGAAAAACAAACTCTCGATTGCCTGAAACAGGATGTAATGCATTAAAAATAGCTAAAGCTTGTTTTGATAAAGGAACAATATGCTCAGTTTTAGTTTTACTGACTTGATACTTCCATTCAGCAGACTTCAAGTCAATATCCGCCCATTTAGCACGGCGAAGCTCACCAGGCCTTACAAACACTAACGGTGCCAACTTGAGGGCATGCTGTACAATCAAGCCGCCTGTGAAGCCCTCTATCGCTTTTAGCAAATCAGCAACCTGATCCGGCTCTGTAAGTGAGGCCATGTGTTTTACGGTTGTAGCTGGTATAGCGCCTCGCAAATCCGCAGTAATGTCTCGCGGAGCTAATCCTTGCTGCACGGCATATCTAAAAACCTGCCCGGTAGCTTGAAGCGTTCTATGCGCGGTTTCTAATTTATTAAGCTTTTGTATTCTTCTTAAGCATTCCAACAAGTCTGGCGCTTTTATTGATTTAATAGGTTGATTACCTATCCAGGGAAACAAATAAAGCTCAAAACGCTTTAATGTTCTATCGCGATGCGACTGTGTTAATCGTTTTAACTGCGTTGCCACCCAATCTCTGGCTAGGAACTCGAAGCTGTTTTTGCCATCCTCAATCCGTGCAGCCTTTTCAAGCTTTCTGTCAACGGATGGGTTAACGCCTTGAGCTAACGTTTTCCTTGCTTCAGCGTGCTTAGCTCTTGCATCTTTCAAACTAACGTCTGGGTAGACGCCCAAAGAGATTGTTTTTTGTTTACCATCAAACCTATAAGAGTATCTCCACCATCTAGAGCCATTAGTATTTACGAGAAGAAACAACCCACCGCCGTCAGATAGCTTGTAGGGAGTTGCCTTTGGTTTAGAATTTCTGATTGCTGTGTCATTAAGTGCCATAATCACCTCGCTGCTGTTGGTAACAATGTTAAATATATTTAGTAAAATTCAAGTTACCAACATATTTACCAACAAAGATTTAGGATTTCATTGCATTATTATACACAAAATTGGACGATTTTAAAAGCAAAACCCGCATGTTTAGCGGGTTTTACAGTATCCCATTGGACCGGGATGGACAACGTATTGGTGGAGATGGGGGGAATCGAACCCCCGTCCGCAAGCCCTCCACAGACAGTTCTACATACTTAGCTGTGTTGTTTGATTTAACTTATTCCACACCAACGAGCAAGCAAGAAATAAGCGAGTTACCTTAGAGTTAATGAAGTGCTAAGTAACCCAACACATCACGTATCCCGTGTATATGACGCTGCGATGGCTTTCGCCATCCACCCCACGGGAGAGATGGTGCAGCGTCCAGCCGGATTAAGCGGCTAGAGCGTAAGTTTCGTCGTTTGCGACTATACTTTTTTCAGCTGTATTTACGAGGGAACTGAGCCTCGGTATGCCCTGCACTGCTTTGCAACCCACGTCGAAACCTGGTCATCCCCGGGTGGTTTGTATTTCAGTGGTTATCAGATGGGGCTGGTCTTGCATATTTTCAAGGGCCTTACTAATAACTAAGATTATTATACGCTAGTCTCTTTAGCGACTAACCATCTTTATCAACCTACATTAGAAGCGCTTAAAGTCTTCTGAAAATCGAACCGTTTTAGGAACAACCATCCAAAAACTGCTGTCCATAGAAAACAATTTCAAAAGCGAAGAAGCACAAGACATGGATTTTAAGATGAGTCATTCCGAGACAGTTGTTGGAATTGATGTTGGTGGAATTAAGAAAGGGTTTCATGCGGTCGTTAATCTTAATGGGCACTATCACCATAAATTTCATTCCACAGACCCCAAGGAGCTAGCCGATTGGGTGCTAAGCCATCAACCCATTGCTGTTGCTATTGATGCGCCCGCCATGTTTAGTGAAGACGGTCGATCAAGATTTGCTGAACGGGAACTCGTGAACAATGGACTACGATGTTTCTATACACCAACCCGAGCGCTTGCTTTGCAAAGTCGATTTTATAATTGGGTGTTTAATGGGGAGCCTCTTTACCAAGCTCTTGGCTTACCCCTTTTTTCTGGGGAACATCATTCAATTCCATGCGTCATGGAAACTTTTCCCCACGCGATTGATAGTCTTCTCTGGGCAAACCAACCTAGTGGCACCAATAAAGAGCGCAAGCTGACCAAGCGCACTCGTACCTTAATAGAAAAAGTACAGTATGACGTCAGCCAATTAAACAACATCGATTTCATTGATGCAGCCCTATGCGCAGTTGCTGCAGATTATTTTGCTAAGAATCAATTCATTGCTTACGGGTGCCAAAATGAGGGATTTATTGTGCTCCCCAAAATAGTCTAAAAGTCCTCGCCGTCATGTCACAAATTAATTTAGGAAACAAAGCAACTTTAAGCAAGAAATTGTTTCAAATGAAAGTAATAAATTAAATTTCATTATTAATTTTCTAAGGTAAAAATCATGTTAAAAAAATTAGTTGGCGCAAGTGTGTTGTTGGGTCTTGTTTCATCTGTTGCGGTGGCAGGAGAATGTGATGTGGCGATCGAAGCGACTGCGAGCATGGCATTTTCTGCCAAAGAAATTACGATCAACAAAACCTGTAAAGAAGTGAATCTGACGCTTAAAAACGCTGGCACAATGCCCAAAGCGGCAATGGGCCACAATCTCGTGATTACTAAAAAAGCCGACATGCAATCAGTGCTCGCTGATGGCAATGCTGCTGGATTAGGTAAAAACTTCGTCAAAGAAAATGATGACCGTGTGATTGCTAACACCGCCGTTCTTGGTGGTGGAGAGTCAGCCACGATCAAATTCAAAACCGATAAATTGAATGCTAAAGATACGTTTGCATTCTTCTGCAGCTTCCCAGGTCATGCTGCGGTCATGAATGGTGTAGTGAAGGTGAATTAAGTCAGTTAGCTTTTTTAATGAGCAACTTAACCAACAAGGGACCTTAAGAGGTCCCTTGTTGTTTTTAGCTTTTACTTCATAAAATGATCAAATAATATAAAGAGCAATGCAGTCAAAAGGATGGACACGAAGAGTGTCACAAAAAATCCATAGCCACTTCTCAACATCCAACTAAAGAATGGCAAAATTGGCATGACCGGGATGACATATAAGAAATTATTTTGAGCAAGGTCAGCAATCAATTTGGTATTTTTCGTTTCAAACCACAAAATCGTATAGGTGGTAAATGAAACGATGGGCAGCGCCAATAAAATGGCCCCAAGAGTACTGCCCTTCCTTCCTAATTCTGTCACGCAAACAATAATGAATACTGAAATGAGCGTCTTGATAATCAGCATCATTGATTTACTTTGCCTTAACCTTGGCCACTTCCAACCCTTTTAATAAATTAATGGCTTGCGAGTACTGAAAGTCTTTATCCGTTCCCGCTTCGAATTGCCCAGTGTCGGCAAATTGGGTTCTAGCAGGCTCTTTTTCTATGGTGGCCACATTGGCATGCTGCTTGTCTTTATCGAGGACCTCTTTAGAATTTGCTAAATGATTCGCCAGCGATGATTCTCTTCTTAATTTCGCGTCTTCTTCAGGGGTGATAGCAGGGTCTTCGACAATAAAATCTGGCGTAATGCCCTTCGCTTGGATCGAGCGGCCACTGGGTGTGAAATATCTTGCCACGGTCAGCTTCACCGCCGAGCCATTACTTAAAGGCAGCAAGGTCTGAATCGTCCCCTTACCAAAGCTTTGCGTGCCAAGCACTTTTGCACGCCCATGATCTTGCAAGGCGCCAGAGACAATTTCAGCAGCGGATGCAGATCCAGCATTGACCAATACCACCATCGGCACGGTTTTCATTTCCGGAGGTAGGTCTTTAAGGTAATCATCACGCGAATCTGGACCAATGTAATTTCTTGGATTCGCAAATAAACGCATCTTAGAATCGGGCGTTTTGCCATCTGAATACACCACCAGCGCATCTTTTTTCAAAAATGCAGCGCTCACAGAAACGGCAGAAACAACCAAGCCCCCAGGATTATTTCTTAAATCGAGGACTAATCCTTTTAATGGACCTTCTGTTTTTTCAACAATCGTTGCAAGTGCCTTGGCCAGATCCTGGCCAGTATGTTCTTGGAACTGAGTGATCCGCACATAATGATAGCCACTATCCGTGAGCTTATATTTGACACTGGGGTTCTTAATAATCGCACGAGTGAGTGTAATCTCGACCAAGCCAGCCTCGCCCTTTCTTAAAATGCTGAGTTTGATTTGCGTGTCGGGCTTGCCGCGCATCTTCTTAATCGCATCTCCAATCGTCAAACCCTTAACTGAAACTCCGTCAAGTTGGGTAATAAGATCTCCTGGTTTAATCCCTGCCCGATATGCGGGCGTGTCCTCAATCGGAGAAACCACTTTTACCAGCCCATCTTCCATGCCTACTTCTAGACCCAGACCACCAAACTCTCCGCCTGTAGCGATCCCGAAATCCTTGAGGCCCTCGTAATCTAAATAGGTAGAGTGGGGATCGAGTCCTGCCAGCGCACCTTTAATCGCATCATTGAATAATTTATTGTCATCAATATCTTCTACATAATTGTTTTTGATCACTGAATATACTTCAGCAAATTTCTTTAACTGTTCCCTGGGGTAATCATTGAGTGTTTCCGTGGCCGCTATTGACTCAAGGCTAAAGAACAAGGCAAATGCCAGCATGCATGTAGATTTTTTATTGAGGAACATAAAAGTTTCCTAAAGTTAAATGAATTAAATAGCGATCGTTAATATGAAGACATAGAAATATCGAGACTAGTTCGATTCATTCTTATTTTCAATACTTTTTGAATGCCGGCAGGCGTTCGAACAATATTTCACCTCATCCCACACCAGTTTCCACTTCTTTCGCCAAGCAAAGGGACGCTGACAGACTAAACATATTTTTGTGGGAAGGTCTGATTTTTTGATCATCGACAGATCTTGTACTGAGTGGAACAAAAAGCACGGGTAATTTTAGCCACTCTCAATTGTTGATGTTTAGAGGATCTGACTTTCACTCTTTTGCGCCATAGTCTATAACTTGAGGGCTTTAAAACTGATTGCATGAATTTCATCAAAGCAGACTCATCCAATCCATACTGAATTTCGATGGCCTCGAATGTGGTTCGATCTTCCCAAGCCATTTCAATAATTCTAGATTGTTCATGCAAAATAAGTTCTGAATTTAATGGTTGTTTCATATCATGCTTGTCAATTGATTTGTAAACTTAGTCATAGAGAAAAGGACTTAGTTCGCAAATGAACTAAGTCAAGCTGACCCGCTCTTAAATTTATCCCTAATACTTAAAACTCAATGAGCCCTCCCTCCCGCCATGCCAGCCTTTAACATTGTCATTCCTCAATCTAGGCCGAAGCGCCTGGAGTTTATTCGCGAGTTGTTTCCTAAGCATTCGGGACCTGACTTATCTGAAGAGTGGCAAGGAGGACGAGAAGAGGGATTAAAGCGGCTAGGACTAATTTTGCCCGCTCAATATGGCAAAACGCGAAACTATCTTGATGGAGAAGTGACGCATTTATCTCCTTATATTCGACATGGCTGCCTAAGTCTCTTAGAGGTCATTCACCACGCAAAAAGTATTCCTGCATCAAATCGTGACAAGCTTTTATTTGAATTTGCATGGAGAGACTATTGGCGCCAGGTTTGGTATTTTGTTGGCGATCGCATCCATTCTGAAATGGAACCACCTAAAGTCAAATTAGAACGAAAAGCGCTTGATTCAGACATTATCGATGCAAAGACTGGATTAATGTGTATGGATCACTTTGTCAGCGAACTCAAAGGTACTGGCTACTTACATAATCACGCAAGAATGTGGCTGGCAAGTTATATGATTTACTGGCGCGGGATTGATTGGAGACTCGCAGCCCACTGGATGCACGACTTACTCTTGGATGGCGATCAAGCCTCCAATACTTTATCTTGGCAATGGGTTGCTTCTACCTTTGGAAGTAAACCTTATTTCTTCAATCAAGAAAATCTCAGTAAATACACACACAACCGGTTTTGTGGAACATGTAAGGCAAACTGTCCATTTAAGGAAAGTTACGAAACTTTAAATACAACGCTTTTTAAACCAACTTCTGCGCCAGCAAAAGTAACCGCTTTAGCGCGCATCGAGTTGCAAGAGATTTCACAAGGACTAGAACACATCGTCTTATTTCACGATGAAATGCTTTCTGCAAATAATGAGTTGTACCGGTCCCCCAAGAAAAAAGTATTTATTTTCGACCCTCGATTCCAAAAAAATTGGGCCTTAAAACGACTTCAATTCATTGCAGATTGTTTAGTTCAAATGCCAGAAATTGAAGTTTGGGTTGGCGACACAAGGGAAGTATTAGGAACAATGCAGGCAGGCAAGATTGAAACACAAAATACGCCCAATTCAGAATTAAGAGCGATACTGACTCAATGGGATGTGACTTATGAAGACGAACCCGCGATTTACTCCAAAAAGACGCAAGCGAAACTCGCATCGAAGGGAATCGTAAGATTTTCTAAATACTGGAACGAAGTCAGCGAAGAAATTCTGAATTAATGATCAGAAGAAACAGTTCGACCTAACAAGCCGTTTTGCAATGATTAAAGAGGGCATCTTAATAATCAAGCTAAGTACATGAACTTATTTAAGATTGTTCTGACTAAATCACGTCTCGTCATTTTGACGCATGATTAACAATTGAATATGGAACCAACGATGATTAAATATATCACTTTGATTGCTTTACTCAGCCTAAGCTTTGCAAGCTTCGCCACACCGAAACCCGACATCAATGTGGAATCTTTGTTGATGCAAAAGCAATATTTAAAAAACATTAATCAATGCGCCACTGAGAAATCGTTTAATACTTTCATTAAGTCGGCGATTAAAGATGCCAATACCTTCTATCAGCATGGTAACTATGCTGAGACAATTGAAGAGACCGTCATCAACAATCCCGCTTGCTTCGTTTATTCTGCCAGCAAGCTCAGTCCAAAAGACTGTCAAGTGTTGAACGAGGCCTATATCAAGGAACCGTTTTTCTATCCAAGGGCCATGCTGACTGACTCACTTAACAAGGTCAAAGGCATTAACCAAACCTGTTTAGCTGGATAGCCCCCTCTTTATCTCATTGCCCATTATTGATGGATAGGGTGTCGATTTCCGATAAATCGATATTTAATTTAGCGAGCTGATCTTGATAGCGACCTAATTCAGCAACCTGACCTTCACTTTTAGCAATCGCCGCAAGATTAATGAGGCTTCCTGAATGAAGTGGCGTTTGTTTTAAAATGCGCTGATAGATTTTTTTAGCTTCTTCACGATGACCTAGGTGATCTTTGCTTAAGGCATCATAAAACTGTGCTTCGGTGTCGTAAGGCGCACTGACAATCCAGCGTTTTACAATGCTTTCAACCTCACCCCACTGATTGTTTTGAGCAGGCAGAACGACCTGCATCCAATAAGGCTTCTGCGCTAAATCCACCTCCCAAAATGCAGACTGAGCATTGCTGATCAGCTCCACCACTGGCAATTGCATCGCTTCTTTGACCCACTGCACTGGAACGTTATAAAAAAATGCATTGTGCCCAGGACTTTTAAAAGTGCTCAGTCCGATGACTTCCCCCTGCGCATTAAATAACGGACTGCCACTCGCCCCCATTTGAAATGATGCCGATGTACGAATCACTACGCTGTCATCCATGGGATAGAGCGCTTTGATTGAACCAAATGTGGTGAGTGGTTTGGGCGGCCCACCAGGGAACCCAATGGAAAAAATTTCCTGCTCATATTGCAGATGCTCACTGTCGCCGAGTGGAGCAGCTTTCAGTGGCAAGAACTGAAAATTGAGAATACAGATGTCATGCTTCCAATCTGCCTGAACTCCGACAGGTTGATAGTTTTCGCCCATGGCACCGATGTCCATGCCGACGGAATCTGCCAGCACATGACAATTGGTCGCAACTTTATTCTCCGCAACCACCACGCCCGTCCCGGTACTTTTACCGCCATGGGCATTCACACTGCGAATCTTCGCGATACTGGCTTTCAGCGTATAAACCAAATCATTTGAAGGCGCAGCATGTGACGCTGTCGCAAGGATTAAGCATGAACCTGCAAAGATGCGTCTAATCATCATCATTTCAGTTTAGAAGTAACAAGTATCGACACAGAGTGCAAATGCATAAAGCGCGATCACGATGAGGTGCAGCAGGACGCTTAACCGATGGAGCTTTTTAAATCGCGCACTATTATCAAGGTCTGAGGCTCGGTTGATCGCGGGGGTTAAGAATACAAAATGTAAGGCGAAAATAAAACCCGCAATAAAGGCCACAGGTCTGAGATGCGGGGTCATGGCTAAGAAGCCAGCCACTTGCGATGCGACAAACATGGCGACCTGATAAATCGGAAATAGCTTTCTAACAAATGCCCCAGCTAAATTTTTTGGCAAGCTTACAAAGGCGACCGGCAAAACCACGGCACTCACAAAAAGCATAATGCCTAAAATAGCGGCGGTGATTAACATTGAAAACATGGATGACCTTTCTATGCCCAATAAAAAAATGATTCGAATTTAGGACTCTCTAAAATCTTTGATAGTTCAGATTTTAATAAAAAAAAGGAGGCGCTAGGCCTCCTGAAAGCACTCAAAATTGTTTAATGAACCCTGTAACAGTAAACAAAATTAAGCTAAGCCTTTAGGGCGAAAGCAATCATAAAAGTTCATGTGATTTCTTTAAATTCATCTTATAGAGGCATTCTTGATAAACCGTTGTGGCTTACATTTAAATTTGATCCATTAAAATAATTTTTTCAGCTTTTCATCAAAATGTAATATAAATTTAAAGAATCCTTAACAATAAAAACTGATGATGATCCAATGAAAAATCAAAAAGACTTTATCATTGAATCCCATGTACAAACTCAAGAGCATTTGAGGGTTGCACTGGTCACAGAAACCTATCCTCCGGAAATTAATGGTGTAGCAATGACCATAGGTCGCATGGTCAATGGATTGATGCACAGAGGGCACTCTGTCCAATTAATTAGACCCAAGCAAGACTGGAATGATCATCCGCAAATGAGCCGGCAATTTGAAGAGGTGCTGGCTTCTGGGATTGCAATACCCCAATACTCCGGATTGAAATTCGGATTGCCCGCCAAGACAAAGTTAGTGCACTTATGGAAACATAACCGACCAGATATCGTTCATGTGGTCACAGAAGGCCCACTTGGGTGGTCAGCAGTTTCAGCGGCCCGTAAGTTAAAAATACCGGTGACGAGTTCTTTTCATACCAACTTTCACAATTACACGAAGCACTACAAACTTGGTTTCTTAAAAAACACCATCACTGGCTATCTTAGAAAATTGCACAACAACACCCTGGCAACCCTAGTGCCGACTCATGCGCTCGCCAAGGAATTAAAAAGAAAAAAATTCAAAAATTTGGTCATCGTATCTCGCGGCGTAGATACCCAGTTGTTCAATCCATCAAAGCGTGATCTCTCACTAAGAAAAAAGTGGGGGCTTGCTGAGGATGCGCTAGCAGTCATTTATGTAGGTAGACTTGCCGCAGAAAAAAACATTGATCTCGTGTTGCGTGCTTATCAAGCGATTCACGAAAAAGTGCCTAATTCAAAATTAATTATTGTGGGTGATGGCCCGTTACGCGACCATATTAAGGATCAATGCAAGAGCGCCTACTTTGCAGGGATGCGCTCTGGAGAAGATTTAGCCGCGCACTATGCGTCAGCAGATTTATTCTTATTCCCAAGCAAAACCGAAACATTTGGCAACGTCACAACAGAAGCATTAGCCAGCGGATTATGTGTTGTTGCTTATGACTACGCAGCAGCGGCTGATATCATTAAAAATAACCTTAACGGCGTCACTGTCAAACTAGACAACGAATCAGCCTTTATTGCAGAAGCGACTGAATTGGCAATGAACCCTAAGAAGTTGGCCGAAGTTAGAGCCAATGCTTTTGAGAGCATTGCGAACCTAGATTGGGATAAGATTCATGAATCTTTTGAAACGATTTTACGTGATGTGATTACTTCAACGCTCATGCTATCGAAAAAAGACATTCCAATTACAAAATTTATACATGATGAAACTAGCCTTTAGGCACCCGCATTAAAGGCTCACCCATTTTCACTATTTTGCCAAATTGTATGTTTTCACTTAATTCGAATCCTTTTGGAGCAAAGACAATAATCGTTGACCCATGCTGGAACCAGCCGAGTTCTTCGCCCTTTTTACATTCGTAATGACAATCAATTTGATTGGGGCCTGGATATTTAAGATGCAACAAAACATTTAAAAATTTTAACCATATACTTGCTACAAGGATTGCCGCGACCGGAACCAGAGTAATTAAATGACCGTCATACGTTTTTGTTTCAATGATGAGGCGTTCATTTTTACAAAATAGCTTTTTAATTCGATTAATCGTGATTGGATTAACATTCCAAGTGTCCCCATAAATGTAAGTGACTTTTTTGATGGTTCCATCGCAAGGTGAATGAAAATGATGATACATGGTTGCAGTCAAACGCAAGGTAATATAAAGACCATCTTCATATAATTTAACTAATACGTCATCTCCAAGGAGATCATGTAGAGTATACGGAAAGCCCTTAGCCTGAATCAACTCTGTGCCAACGATTTTCCCTGAAGCGCCCACGATAGCGTCACACGGACTCGTCATCACTGAAGGATCTAAGGATATGGGTCGAGCACCCTCATGGAGCTCCCGAATAAAGCAGTCGTGAAGACTGTTAAAGCTTGTTTTTTTGGCTTCGGTTAAGTCCAAGTCCGAAAATAAGCGCCATAGAAATATACTGGGTTTAGAAATCCATGGGTGTTCTATTTTGCTAAAGACACCCATCAATTGAGAGGCTAAGCGACGTGGAATTCGATTAGTCACTAAGAAATTAATATCTTCTTTGAGAAGTGATTTAATTTTAAGAAATAGGTTTTTGTTCTGCATTTATGAAAAATTATACTGGAAAATGATTATGCATTTATTCAATTTGAACTTAGAAAGCTACGAAATAATTTTAGGGATCACGCTCATTGTTGTCGCGTTATCCTTCAAAAGATTGAGTCTGTCACTCGCCAAACACCCCTCTTTGGCCGGACATTCTAAAATGTCGAGGAAGGTATCTAAGTTAGTCCCCTTCTATGAATTTAAAGAAGATGAATTTTTTAGTTCGGATCATGCCCCAGCGCAGGTAATGGCTGCCCGTCAAAAAGGCTTCGAAGCATTATCAGATCACTTTAACAAACACTTCAAGAAGACCTATGAAATGGCATCTGAGGCCAGGGACAGCATTTCGGATATGCAATTCACAAAAACATACCGCGTCCCTTTTCAATATAGCAATTACGTCAACGAACATCTGAAGTACGGAAATTTTGTGAAATCGTCATCCGGCGTCACGCTAACGGATATGGATGACAATATCATGTATGACCTTGGCGGGTCCTACGGGGTCAATGTCTTTGGCAATGATTTTTATAAAACCTGTATTGAGAAGGGATCAGCGCTTGTCAAAGAGCTTGGTCCGGTCCTTGGTCCATATCATCCATTAATTATTGATAACGTGAACAGAATTAAAGAGATTTCTGGCATGGATGAAGTCTCATTTCACATGTCTGGCACAGAAGCGGTGATGCAGGCGGTTCGACTCGCGCGTTATCATACGAAACGCACGCATTTAGTAAGATTTTGTGGGGCTTATCACGGATGGTGGGGCGATGTTCAACCTGGGATTGGGAATCCAACCCCGGCAGACTATACCTATACCCTAAAAGAAATGGATGGCGACACCCTAAGAGTATTAAGAACCCGTCATGATATTGCTTGTGTCCTGGTGAATCCCTTACAAGCCTTACATCCAAATAAAAATGCCCCTACAGATTCCTCATTAGTCGACAGCTCGAGAACTGCTAAATTCCAACGAGAGGCTTACACAAAATGGTTAAATGAATTAAGACAAGTCTGTACAGAAAAAGGCATTGTGCTGATTTTTGATGAAATATTTGTTGGATTCAGAATCGCCTTAGGTGGCGCGCAAGAGTATTTTAATGTGCATGCGGACATGGTGACTTACGGTAAAACGCTCGCAGGGGGACTTCCAATCGGCGTGTTATGTGGCAAGAAAAATCTGATGCAACGATACAATTTAAACCGTCCCACAGACATTTGTTTCGCGAGGGGCACCTTCAACTCCCATCCCTATGTAATGGCTACCATGCATGAGTTTTTAGAAAGCCTCAATGAGCCTACTATTCAAAATATATACCAAAACTTGGATGAGACCTGGGACAGAAGAGCAAAGTATCTCAATGAGCGCTTTGACCAAGAGAAACTGCCATTAAAAGTTTCTAACTTCTCTTCAATTTGGTTGCTTGAATACACAACCCCATCAAGGTATAACTGGCTATTCCAATTCTATCTTCTCAGAGAAAATATCTCCTTAGGCTGGATAGGCACAGGTCGATTTATATTCAGCTTAAATTACACGGAGGAGGATTTTGAACAGGCTGCGGATAGAATCATTAAAGCCGCACATCAAATGAAGGATGACCATTGGTGGTGGTGCCATCATGGCACCACCAATAAATCAATTAAACGGGAAATTCTTAAGGAAATGCTAAAGCACTTCCTCAAATCTAAACTAAATTTCAATTAAGATTAATGAATCTCAGTTGAAATTAATTGGCCCTTCATTAAGTAGAAGGGAGAGCGATAATATAATTTGATGTCATGAAACGGATCGGTCAATATTTTAGTCATCCAAACAAGGCCGGTTTGAATATCCTTGATGAAAAATAAATGGACCGTTCTAAAAATCAATCCAACAACACCTAAAAACAACCATAACAAAGCCACGTGATGAACAAAGTCACCCGTATTCTGATACGGCTCAAAAAAACCTAAGACTGATGGATCTAAATAAACAAATAAAGGCATGGCAACCCAGATGCCTAGCAAGACTACTTTTCTGTTCAAGTTATAGCCCACTTTAACTTCTTCTTTGAATTCGTGGGTCACGCCATTAATCTTATCAAACCCTCTAGGCTCAAAGAAAAAATGTCCACTTTGTCTTGTCACCATTGACACCAGCCAGCCGATTAAAGCGGCTTTGACTGGATCTGTGAATAACAATACATAAGCAATCAGAAAGCTGATTGCACTGACCAAATGCAATGTCTGGTTAATACGACTATGGTGATAATAACGATGATCGTCCCAACGTTGTACTCTCAAGCATTCCCAAAAATTTTTCATTTCATCTCCCAAAGTTTTAAAAGAGGATAGGCATCAATTTTTACAGAAATAATACATTAATATTAAAGTAATGTTAAACCGCCTTATTTTAGCATTATCTCTCCAAAAACATATGCACTAGAAGGTGATGGTTTGCTCCATATTCGTGCAAAAAAAAGGGTGTCACTAGGACACCCATAAGGAGGAGAGGAGATATGAAACAAAAACAAGATTTCGTTTAAAATGAAGCATTTTCCATGCCAGCAATTTTACAACAAGGGTTCTGCATTAAGCCCAAAAAAATAAGTATGCAATCATTGCACTATTTTTAATTCAAAGAATTAAAATGGCACTAACCTGTTACTTGCAACCATTCAAAAAGAAACAAAAGAAATGACTGACATGACTCAAACAGAAAACCAATTGGCAGAAATAAAGAAACTGCTCGCCAAACAGAAAGTTGTTGAAGGATTGGTGCATCGCCAGGATATGCCACGTCATGAATTAGTTGAGTCTATGGTTCAAAAACAAAACTTAGTCGATTTGCAAAAATTCCTCGAAAAACTCTCTAATAAAGAAATTGCGAATGCCCTTGAAGTGCTTTCTGAAAATGAAAGAAACTTAGTTTGGGACCTGGTTGCCGATCATCGAAAAGATGAGGTGTTAGTGGACGTCTCCGATGATGTTCGCGTCGATCTAGTCTCTGAATCTAAGCCACCCCTTCAAAGCACGGTTCTCAGAGTTTTTGACTTACATGAAGGCAGACTCCGTCAAATCCCTATTTACAGCCGGGAAGATTTAGCTAAAGCAAAACCAATCTGGGTCGACTTAGTCACCCCGGAAGATGAGGAGCTTAAATGGGCGCGAGAAGTATTCGGTGTCCAAATTCCCAATCCAAAAGACTTAACCGACCTTGAGACAAGCGCCCGTTTTTATGTTGAAGACAATGGAGAGGTGCATTTACATTCAGACTTCTTGTTGGACCTTAGCGATGAGTCTCGAAGCATCACTGTCGCTTTTGTATTAACTGGGAACACCCTATTTTCAGTTAGAAATGAAGAGCTGCCGGTCTTCAGGCTCCAACGTTTGCGTGCAAGAGCGCAAGCAGGCTATGTATCAGAAGCCAAAGACGTGCTTTTGGACCTTTATGCGGCAGATGTTGAATACTCTGCAAATGCCTTAGAAGATATTTACTCAAGTCTTGCAAAAGTTGGGAAGCAAGTCTTCAAGTCTCATATCACCAATAATCAAGCGGCTAAAATTCTGACCGCCATCTCGGAAGAAGAAGACATCAACGGTCGTATTAGACGCAATGTGCTCGACACCAGAAATGCTTTGTCATTCTTAATGCGCGGCAGACTCTTATCTAGCGCCCAACATGATGATGTCCGTGAAATTCTTCGAGATATTGAATCCCTAGATGGACACACTTCTTTCTTGTTTAATAAGATCAACTTCCAGATGGATGCAACGGTCGGCTTCTTGAACGTTAACCAGAATATTGACCTGAAACGCCTAACGATCATTAGCGTGGTGTTCATGCCCGTCAATATCTTAGCTGGAATTGGCGGCATGTCAGAGTTCTCAATGATGACCGCCGGCATCCCTTGGCCCATCGCTTACGGAAGCTTTATTGTGGTGATGGTCATGATCGGCATACTGACCTTCTTAGGGTTACGTACCTTTGAGAATCGTAAAATCAAGAACCTTAGATCTGAAACCTTAGATTAGAGATTCATTTTTTATGCGTAACCATCTGCAGACTAAGCGATCTTTGCACACTATTAAATGGGCTTAAAGACCATCCAGTAAATATTGATGAGGGGCAATGCAACGGCTAACGCCCCAAAGATATTCCAGCGCTGACTTAATTGCCAGTATTCATCTGGGATGGATTGGGTAATGGCAAAATTGCGTGCCATGCGAGACTGTTTAATCTGCGTTGGGATCAAGATCGTGATCCAAATAATACCAGAAGCGATAAACAAGCAACGACCCCATGTGAGCCATTGAATGTCCCAGGTGTTTTCCATAAAGTGATAAGCCATCGTATCTCCAGCCATGATCGCCATCAAAGCCCCTGGGGCTGTAAAAACGAAATCCGTGAGAATCACTTGTCGTTGAGCGAAGGCAATCACATTGGGCTCTTTGGTTTTGTCTGCCATGAACTTCCACCACGCCGTGACGATGATGTTGCCCATGAGTAAAATGACCCCAAAAATATGAATCGACTTCAATAACAGATAGGTATTCCCCATTTCTACATGCCTCTTCTAATTTAGAAAAAATTAAACAAGTTAATTTCCATGGTCAATTCAATACTGCTTCATTAACTCAAACGTCAGCGCAACACCAAAGCCATTCACGTCACTCCCAACCCCCCCTAAGCCGCCCTTCCGGTTCGAGGAAGATAAGTCGACATGTATCCAAGGGATATCGTTTTCAATAAACTTAGCTAAGAAACGTGTGGCATGCACATGATCAGCCCCGCCCTCTAGCGTACATTGCTTCACATCGGCAATACTGCTCTCGAGATCTTCGTCATAATCCTCATCAAATGGAAAGGCGCAGACGCGCTCACCCACCGCGGCGCCTACTCCTACGGCCTTGCACAGCAAGGCCGGGGTATTGCCAAGCACACCGCTATATCGATCTCCTAATGCACTGACCATACTGCCAGTCAGTGTCGCAAAATCAATCATCCAATCGGGTTTTTCACGGGAAGCTAAGGTCAGCGTATCAGCTAGCACCATGCGTCCTTCTGCATCGGTATGCACAATCTCGATGGTGGTGCCATTAAGCGCAGTCACCACATCATTTTGTTTATAAGCGAGCGGGCCAATATGGTTCTGCGCAATCGCAAGCCAGCAATCAATCTTCATTGGCAGCTCAGCCTGACTTGCCGCTAACAAGACCCCCAAAGCCACTGCTGAACCATTCATGTCTTCATGCATGCCACTCATATATTTCGCTGGCTTAAGATTGTGTCCGCCAGTATCAAAACAAATGCCCTTACCGACCAACGCGATGTGCTTTTCAGCCTTCTTAGGGGTATAGGTCAGATGCACAATCGCCGCGTCCAAAGGATCAGATCCTTGGCCAACCGCCACAAACGCACCCGCCCCCATTTGGGTCAGTTTTTTCATATCAAATTCTTGATACTGCCAGCCATTTAATTTTGAAAGCTCGTTGATTTTATTACGATATTGGGTGGGATTAAGCTCATTTGGCGGCGTCATCGTTAAGCTTCGCGCCAAAATACTTCCTGCAACGATCGCACTGATCTGCGCAAATCCATCCGCCTCTTGCCAGCCAACAATGGCGATTGTTTCAAGCGCAGCAGGCGCCTCATCCTTTTGGGACGACTTACCCTTGCGTGCCGGCAATTCGGCAGCGTTCACGCTGGCCACATAAAATGCATCTTTAGCAGCAACCTTGCGCTCATCATCAGATCCATACACAGCAATGGTCAGCGCTTTAGGTTTTTCATCGAGCAATGGCTTGATGGCTTTACGCAGTGAAGTTTGGCGATTAAATGTTGTCAGCCCCTCCGCAAGTACTACCCAACTTGCCACCGCCCCACCTGGCAAATCCACCACCAGGGCAGACTTACTTAAATCGGAATATTTCTTGCTGGTACGTTTAAGCTTGGCATCTAGCGCAGCGGAGAAAGGTAATTGATCCGGGCGCGTTGCTGGCAAAACAAATAGCAAGTGACTAGACGCTGCCAATGATTTTTCATCAGCAATGGCGAAATCTTGTTTCAGGGTGATGGACATACAAAAAACCTCACTAATTTCTCTTAAATGTCGTTAACTGTTGTTAATTTCGTTAAAATTACTAAATTATGTATTTGAATAAACACCGAAATGCCTGCTAAAACTTGACCAATTGGCCCAAAAAAGCGATGATAGCGCCTAGTTAAACAATCACTTTGCAATAGAAGCATTAATTAATAACGATCTAGAGTTGCAGCATTTCTAGTTGATTATACCTTTTAGCCAGGGCTAAAAGCTTCTCGGAGAACCACCACATGGCAATGACCCCCGATATTGACCCACAAGAGACCCAAGAGTGGCTTGAAGCCATTGATGCGGTATTGGCCAACGAGGGAACCGAACGTGCACATTTCTTACTAGAAACGCTGATTGATAAAGCGCGTCGTTCAGGTGCTTACCTTCCATACAACCCTACTACTGCCTATGTGAATACCATCCCAACACATTTGCAACAACGCTTACCAGGCAACCCCGATATGGAGCGCCGTATTCGTGCGCTGATTCGATGGAATGCCATCATGACGGTTTTGCGCGCCAATGAGAAGTCACCTGGCGTCGGCGGTCACATTGCAAGCTTCCAATCTGCAGCCACATTGTATGACGTAGGCTTTAATCACTTTTTCCGCGCAGCCAGTGATCAATTCGGTGGCGACTTGATCTTCTTTCAAGGTCACTCATCACCGGGTGTCTACGCTCGCGCCTTCCTAGAAGGACGATTAACTGAAGAACAAATGGATAACTTCCGCCAAGAAACTGGTGGTCATGGCTTGTCTAGCTACCCACACCCTTGGCTCATGCCTGACTTTTGGCAGTTCCCGACCGTTTCAATGGGGCTAGGCCCATTGCAGGGGATTTACCAAGCGCGATTCTTGAAATACCTTCATGACCGCGGCATTGCCGATACTTCAGATCGTAAGGTTTGGGTATTCTGCGGTGACGGAGAAATGGATGAACCTGAATCATTAGGTGCAATTTCACTCGCTTCCCGTGAGAAATTAGACAATCTTATCTTTGTGATTAACTGTAACTTGCAACGCCTAGATGGCCCAGTGCGCGGTAACGGCAAAATTATTCAAGAACTTGAATCAGATTTCCGCGGTTCAGGCTGGAACGTATTGAAAGTGATCTGGGGTTCTTATTGGGACCCACTCCTTGCCATGGATAAAGATGGCCTCCTCAAGAAGCGCATGGAAGAGTGCGTGGATGGTGAATACCAAAACTTTAAAGCCAAGGGTGGCGCGTATACGCGCGAGCACTTCTTTGGTAAATATCCTGCATTAAAAGAAATGGTTGCTGCGATGTCTGACCAAGACATCTGGCGTCTGAACCGTGGCGGCCACGACCCTCACAAAGTGTATGCGGCCTATGCAGCTGCGACACAACATAAAGGTCAACCAACGGTGATCTTAGCCAAAACGGTCAAGGGTTATGGCATGGGGGATGCAGGCGAAGCGCAAAATACCACCCACCAACAAAAGAGCATGGACATTGCCTCACTAAAAGCATTCCGTGATCGTTTTGACTTGCCACTCAGTGACGAGCAAGTCGAAAGCTTATCTTTCTACAAACCACCTGCAGACTCACCAGAAATGGTGTACATGGCAGAGCGCCGTGCAGCCATGGGCGGCTCTGTGCCAGCTCGTCGTCGTCGTGGCAATGAACTCATCGTGCCAGAACTTTCTGCATTCGAGAACATGTTAACAGCCACAGGTGAGCGTGAAATTTCAACCACCATGGCGTTTGTCCGCATACTATCGACGCTCGTTCGTGACAAGCAGATTGGTAAATATATCGTGCCCATCGTGCCTGATGAGGCGCGTACCTTCGGCATGGAGGGCATGTTCCGACAACTCGGGATCTACTCATCAGCAGGACAGCTCTACGAACCACAAGACAACGACCAAGTCATGTTCTACAAAGAGTCTAAAGATGGTCAGATTCTTGAAGAAGGCATTAACGAGGCTGGGGCATTCTCATCATGGATTGCTGCTGCGACCGCTTACAGCGTGACCGGCACCCAAATGATTCCGTTCTACATCTTCTATTCCATGTTTGGTTTCCAACGGATTGGCGACTTAGCTTGGGCCGCTGGTGATTCACGTGCGCGCGGCTTCGTTCTTGGCGCAACAGCTGGCCGTACCACATTGAACGGTGAAGGCTTACAACATGAAGACGGCCATAGCCATTTGATGTCAGCGACCATCCCAAACTGCGTATCTTATGACCCAACATTTGGCTATGAACTCGCGGTCATCATTCAAGAAGGCATGCGCCGCATGGTGCAAAACCAAGAAGATGTGTATTACTACATCACGTTGATGAACGAAAACTACAGCCACCCAGAAATGCCTAAAGGCACTGAAACTGGGATCCTGAAAGGGATGTACGCTTTTAGCAAATCAAAAGCCAAAGGTCCTAAGGTGCAATTGATGGGCAGTGGTGTGATCTTACGTGAAGTCATTGCAGCAGCAGAACTGCTCGAAAAAGACTGGGGCGTTTCTCCTGATGTTTGGAGCGTGACAAGCTTCACTGAATTACGCCGTGAAGGCTTAGATGCTGAGCGCTGGAACATGCTCAACCCAGAAAAGAAACCAAGATTAAGCTATGTTGCTGAATGCCTCGCTAAATCTGAAGGCCCGGTGATTTCATCGACAGACTATATGAAGTCATTTGCCGACCAAATCCGTAACTTTGTGCCACAGCGTTTTATGTCACTAGGGACAGACGGTTATGGACGCAGTGATAGCCGCGAAGCACTCCGTAGCTTCTTTGAAGTGGATCGATATTATGTGGTACTTGCCGCGCTAAAAGCCTTAGCCGACGAAGGTGGTTTACCGGCAAGTAAAGCGACTGAGGCGATTAAGAAATATAAAATCGACGCCAATCGCCCAAACCCAACAACCGTTTAAGCTGCCTTTAAGCTTACTCAGAGAAGACTCTCTTAAGGAATAACAGCATGGCAATTAAAGAAGTTCTTGTCCCAGATATTGGCAACTTTGATAGTGTTGACGTGATCGAAGTGTTGGTCAAAGAAGGCGACACCGTTGCAAAAGATGACTCGCTCATCACATTAGAATCTGACAAAGCATCGATGGACATTCCTGCGCCATTTGGCGGGGTTGTTAAAAGCATCAGCATGAAAGTGGGCGATAAAGCTGCCCAAGGCGGTCTCATTTTGACCCTAGACGCTTCAGATGTTGCGCCCGCAGAAAAACCTGCAGCGAAACCAAGTCCAACGCCGGTGGTTTCAACGGTCACCGTTGACGAAAGACACGTCGCGATTCCTGAACCGACTAGACCTGTTGCCGAAGTAGCCAAAGTTATCCAGCCTCAAGGCACGCCCAATCCCATTGGCGCCAGCGCCGTCGGTGCAGATGGTAAGACTGCCCATGCTAGTCCATCCGTGCGTAAATTTGCACGTGAACTTGGGGTGAATTTAATTTTAGTGCGCGGTTCTGGCCCAAAAAACCGCATTATCCAAGAAGACGTACAAGCCTTTGTAAAAGGTGAGCTTGCTAAACCACGTTCTGAGAACATGGGCTCTGGCTTAAGTACACTTCCGATGCCTGTGATTGATTTTAGCCAATTTGGCGAAATCGAAAGCAAACCACTTTCACGCATTAAAAAATTATCTGGCGCTAACTTACACCGCAACTGGGTCACAGCTCCACATGTGACGCAATTTGATGAGGCTGACATTACCGACTTGGAAGAATTCCGTAAGTCTATGTTAGTAGACGCTGAAAAACGTGGTGCAAAACTCACCCTGCTAGCCTTCTTAATGAAGGCGGTCGTAAACGCACTTCGCACTTACCCAAATTTCAATGCATCCCTCTCCGCTGATGGGGATAACTTGATCATGAAAAATTATTTCAATGTTGGCTTTGCATGCGACACACCTGACGGTTTGGTGGTCCCTGTCGTGCGTGATGTCGATAAAAAAGATGTCTTAGATATTGCGCGCGATTTAGCCGATCTTTCTGCTAAGGCCCGTGAGCGCAAACTCAAAATCGAAGAAATGCAAGGCGGTTGCTTCACCATTTCTAGTCTAGGTGGTATTGGTGGCACGATGTTTACGCCCATTATCAATTGCCCAGAAGTGGCGATTTTAGGTGTCTCACGCTCGACATTCCAACCAGTTTATAACAAAGAAACTGGCGGCTTCGAACCACGTCTTGTATTACCCATGTCCCTTTCATACGACCACCGCGTGATTGACGGTGCAGATGGCGCACGCTTTACTAGCCACCTGCGCATGATGTTATCCGACGTTCGTCGCTTGTTACTTTAAGGGGTAGGTATGAGCAATTTAGTAGAAGTTATCGTCCCTGATATTGGCAACTTCGATAGCGTTGATGTCATCGAAGTCTTAGTCAAAGTGGGCGACACCGTTGCAAAAGAAGATTCACTGATCACCCTTGAATCCGACAAAGCCTCCATGGATATTCCATCCTCCGAGGCTGGAATAGTCAAAGAAATCAAAATCAAAGTCGGCGAAAAAGTGGCTAAAGGCACGCTGATTTTATTGTTAGAGGCCGAAGCTCATGTGAGCGCAGCCCCGCCAGCTGAATTCCCTAAAACAGAATCTCCTGCAATGGCTCAAGCAGTTGCCGCAGCTCCGAGCCCATCTGTAGCAACTGGCGACGACGATATCCATTGTGAGGTCGTCGTCTTAGGCTCCGGGCCTGGTGGCTATACCGCCGCCTTCCGCGCCGCAGATTTAGGTAAGAAGGTAGTCCTCATCGAACGCTATGCCACCTTAGGCGGCGTTTGCTTGAACGTGGGGTGTATCCCATCTAAAGCCCTCCTTCATACCGCTAAAGTGATCACCGAAGCAGAAGAAACTGCGCATCATGGCGTAACCTTCGGGAAGCCCGATGTCGATCTTGAGCAACTCCGCACATGGAAAGCCAACGAAGTTGTGGGCAAACTTACAGGCGGCTTGGCGGCCATGGCAAAACAACGTGATGTAACTGTGATACAAGGACTAGGCCAATTCACAAGCCCCCATCAAATTGCCGTGACAGGCGCCGATGGCAAGGTCACCAAAATTGGCTTTGAAAACGCGATTATTGCGGCAGGGTCACAGGCGACCAAATTTCCTGGCGCGCCACCTGATCACCGCATCATGGACTCAACTGGCGCCTTAGCATTGGCAGACGTTCCAAAACGTATGCTTGTGATTGGCGGTGGCATTATTGGCCTAGAAATGGGTACCGTATATGACGCCCTAGGCTCAAAAGTCAGTGTCGTTGAATTTACCGATGGCCTCATTCAAGGCTGCGACCGTGATCTTGTGCGCCCACTCCAAAAACGTATGGAGAAACGCTTTGAATCCATCATGCTGAATACCAAAGTGGCCAGTATTGATGCAAAAGCAGATGGCATTCATGTTAGCTTTGAAGGAGTCAACGGCAACACTGAAGTGCCAAAAGGCGTGGAAGTCTATGACCGCGTGCTCGTTTCAATTGGTCGCCGTCCTAACGGTCTTAACATTGGGGCTGAACTTGCTGGCGTAGCCGTGGATGAACGCGGCTTCATTAACGTAGACAAGCAAATGCGCACCAACGTGCCGCACATTTTTGCCATTGGTGACATTGTGGGGCAACCCATGCTGGCGCACAAAGCCACGCACGAGGGCAAAGTTGCAGCTGAAGTGATCGCAGGTCACAAAGTGGAATTCCAAGCGATGGTGATTCCATCAGTTGCCTATACCGACCCTGAAATAGCATGGGCGGGCATGACAGAAACTGAAGCCAAAGCCAAAGGCATTACCATTGAAAAAGCGAGCTTCCCTTGGGCTGCAAGTGGCCGTGCGCTTTCTATTGCGCGCACCGAAGGGACGACCAAATTGATTTTTGATAAAGATACCCACCGCGTGATTGGTGCTGGGATCGTTGGCGTCAACGCAGGAGAACTTTTAGCCGAGGCCGTATTGGCAATTGAAATGGGAGCAGATGCCCATGACTTAGGCCTCAGCATCCATGCACATCCAACACTTTCAGAAACGGTATGTTTTGCAGCGGAAATGAAAGAAGGCACGATTACCGACTTGTACATCAAGAAACGCTAATCCGCTTGAAATAAAAAAGGAGGCTTGCAGCCTCCTTTTTTATTAATCGCTTCTCACAATCCCAACTCACTTAAGCCTGGATGCTCATCTGGCCTTCTAGCTTGCGGCCAATGAAATAATCGCTCGGCAGCTTGAATCTCTAAATCATTAATACTGGCATAGCGTTTTTGCATCAAGCCGTGCTCGTTAAACTCCCAATTTTCATTGCCGTAAGAGCGCCACCATTGACCCACATCATCATGCCATTCATAAGCAAAACGCACAGCAATACGATTCTCCTCAAAGGCCCAGAGCTCTTTTATCAAACGATATTCATGCTCTTTTGCCCATTTGCGTTTTAAGAAGGCAACAATTTCAACTCTACCCGTTAGAAACTCATGACGATTACGCCATTGGCTATTCAGGGTATAGGCGAGTGAAACCCGCTCTGGATCTCGACTATTCCAGCCATCTTCAGCCATCCGAACCTTTTGGGCAGCAGTTTCGAAAGTAAATGGTGGAAAAGGTGGACGTGCTTGATCGCTCATTTCACCTGCTCCAGAATAGGTTCGGGCGGAGTTGCAGGATCACTGTGCAGGGCTTCCAACTCTTTGGGACTCAGCAAGTGGACTTTTTCAGGATGTAAATCAGGCAGCGCTTCATGAGTGTTGACGGAAGCCGAAGCGATTAATTTGAAATAAGCAAAAATCGCGACGTTCAATATCACTAAAAGGATCAAATAACGTTTCATGCAGTTTCACTTCCCATTAAATACAACCCCTCTAAAACCAAGCTTTCTACAAACACCGGTTTAACCCCAAAAATCGGCGTCAAAATCGGCAATAACAATTCGGCATCTCCGCCAGTCATGACGATACTTGGGACATCCTGACAACGGGATTCTAATTGATCAGCCTGCATCACAATCGCACCCACCATGGCCATGATAACGCCACTATAGCTTGCATCTGCAGTGTTAAGCGGCAGATCTTGTCTTTGCCCATACATAGAGTTGACAGCATCCGTATGCTGCACCAGTGCATTTTGCATCATGTTCAACCCAGGAACAATCAAGCCCCCTAAAAAGGCGTCTTGGTAAAGACTATCAACGGTGAGCGCCGTCCCTACATTCACCACCAAACAGGCGGGCTGATTGGCGTAACGCTTGTATGCTGCCACCATGGATGCCCAGCGATCGACGCCCAATTGTTGTGGTAACTCATAGCCATTCTTCAAACCACAACTCATCGCTTTTGCCTGTGCCCAGGCAAAAGGAAGACGCGCTTTGACTAACAAAGCATCTAGTTTTTTGGCAATCCCCTCACCTGCTACATTGGCCGCGATGGCATGCGAGCATGATTGCCAAGCAACAGGAATTTCAAAGCCATCAAGATCAGCGTTTAAACAAATCCCAGCTGTTTGAAGCTTGCCATCTCGCGCAAATATGGCCCACTTGGTGCGCGTATTTCCCGTGTCGACCGCTAAAATCATGCAATCCCTCGCAAACTAATTTCACCTGCCGAAAAGCGCTGTTCGCCCTGCGGCGTATTCACAAGCAAAATGCCATCCAATGCCACACCTGTTACTTCCCCAAGCACCTCTCGACCATCTGGCATGAGCATTCTGACCGCTTGTTGATGATAAGCATGATAGCGCATCCATTCTTCACGCAGCCCCTCGAAACCATGCTGCTCAAACGTGCTCAAGACATCGGCCATGTGCTTTAATACTTTGCCAAGCAAAATATTGGGATCAGCAGCATCAGGCTTCATGGTATAGATATCAGTAAATGGCTGATCGATTTGGCGTGATACGTTTTGAGGCAATCGAACATTGATGCCGACCCCAATGACGGCAGCGCTTGGGCCATCCATGTCGCCTTGCAACTCAATTAATATACCGGCCAATTTTTGATTGCCCAATGCAGTTTCCACGAGCAAATCATTGGGCCATTTAAGCTTCACCCCAGCAACGCCCAACGAATGTAAAGCACGGACCAAAGCAACACCAACCGCGAGACTCAACCCTGAAAGTGCAGAGGCCCCTACCTGAAACCGCCATAACAAAGAAAAAGTTAAACTCGCCCCCAAGCCACCATACCAAGTACGACCGCGTCGCCCTTTGCCTGCTGTTTGCAGTTCGGTTACTACGCAGGTGGCATGCGCCGCCGGCTGACCACCCAGGATCGTTGATTGACCAGCATTGGTTTTTTTCATCAAATAAGTATTGGTGGATTCGAGTGTGTCGTGCAATTCCAGTTTGAACCAAGCACGCTCTTGCCCAATCGCATTCATGATCTCGTCGTGATTAAGCATCCTGATCGGATCAGGCAATTTATAGCCCCGCCCACGCACCGAAAAAATCTCGACCCCTAATGTTTGTGCCTCCTGGATTGCGCTCCACACGGTCGTGCGCGTCACATTGAAATGCTGTGCAATCGCTTCACCTGAGTGAAAGCGACCATCTGCAAGCAAGCGTAAAATTGGGAATGTGAGTGTATTAATCATCTTGAATGAGAGTTTAGCATAGGCTTAAGACACCAATCATGAAGGAACACGCCACGCCAAGGCGCTCACAGTGTAAAATAATGGCTAACTTATACACAGTCATTGCTATGTCATCAGAAAAAACACCGATCGCACCCGCTTCTAACTTTATTCGTGGCATTATTGATCGCGATTTAGCCCAAGGCACTAATGCAAGTCGACACTGGGCAGGCACACCAGGCGACGCCAATCACCATGCGGCAGGCCAGCCGGATCCAGCTAAAATTCGCACGCGTTTTCCGCCAGAACCGAACGGTTATTTACACATTGGTCACGCAAAAAGTATTTGTCTTAACTTTGGATTGGCACGCGATTACGAAGGCGTATGCCATATGCGCTTTGATGACACTAACCCAGAAAAAGAAGAACAAGAATACGTCGACAGCATCACTGAAATGGTGAAGTGGCTAGGATTCGGTTGGGATGCTTTTGGTAAGTCACATTTGTATTATGCGAGCAATTATTTTGATTTAATGTACCAGGCCGCAGAAGTTTTAATCAGCGCAGGTAAAGCCTACGTGGATGAACAATCTGCTGAGGAAATGCGCATCAACCGAGGCACTCTCACAGAACCTGGAAAAAATTCTCCTTGGCGCGACCGCTCAATTGAAGAAAGCTTGAGCAAGTTCCGTGAAATGCGCAATGGCCAACATGCAGATGGCAGCATGGTATTGCGTGCCAAAATCGATATGGCTTCGCCTAACATCAACCTACGCGACCCGGCGATTTACCGCATTAAACGCGCCCACCATCACAACACTGGCGATCAATGGTGTATCTATCCCATGTACACTTTTGCCCATCCCCTCGAAGACGCCTTTGAAGGGATCACGCATTCGATTTGCACGCTTGAGTTTGAAGACCAACGTCCATTTTATGACTGGGTATTAGAGCGTCTAGCCGAAGCCGGCATGCTCGCGCACCCTCTTCCAAAACAATATGAGTTCGCTCGTTTAAATCTGACTTACGTGGTGCTTTCAAAACGTAAATTAATTGATTTAGTTGAAAATCAACATGTCTCTGGGTGGGACGATCCCCGTCTACCAACATTAGCAGGTGCCCGCCGTCGTGGTTACACGCCAGAGGGTTTCCGTCTATTTGCCGATCGGATTGGGGTCTCTAAATCAGACTCTTGGATTGAGTACACCATCTTAGAAGACTGCATGCGCGAAACCCTCAACCAGTCTGCAGAACGTCGTATTGCTGTCCTCGATCCAATAAAACTCGTGATTGATAACTATCCAGCAGGTCAGTCTGAAGATTGCTTTGCCCCTAACCACCCACTCAAGCCTGAGTTAGGGAAGCGCACGGTTAAACTCAGTCAAGAATTGTGGATTGAACGTGAAGACTTCATGGAAGAACCCAGCAAAGGATTCTTTAGGTTAATGCCTGACGGGCTCGTTCGACTTCGCTATGGTTACGTGGTGAAGTGCACAGGTTTCGAAAAAGATGCGCATGGCCTTGTCACCACCATTCATTGTGAGTACTTGCCTGATACCAAATCTGGCACCCCAGGTTCAGATAGCGTTAAAGTTAAAGGCAACATCCATTGGGTATCAGCTTCGCATGCCTACGCCGCTGAAATTCGAATGTATGACCGTTTATTCAAAGAGGCCCATCCAGGTAGTGGTGATCGCGACTATTTGGAAGACATTAATCCTAACGCCATAACAACTATCATTGCACAACTAGAATTAGGATTAAAAGAAGCTTCGGCTGGCGAATCCTTCCAATTTGAACGTCACGGCTATTTCATTGCAGATCAAAAAGAGAGCGTTGCTGGCAAGCCGATCTTTAATCGAACCGTTACATTAAAAGATACCTGGCAAAAATAGAGTATGCCTCGCCATAAAAAAGCCGCCAGAAGGCGGCTTTTTTACATTCTTAATTTTACTTCGCTTCTTTGGCCACAACCTCAGCAATCTCATCAGCCAGTTGGCTGACCAACTTGCCATCCACCCCTTCAACCATCACCCGCAACTTAAGCTCAGTGCCTGAGGCTCTTAACAAAATGCGTCCATTGCCATTTAAGCTTTGCTCCGCCTTTTTAACCACTGCCTGAACTGCCTCATTCTTAGCCAAGTCGATGCGCTGTTTGACCGGCAGGTTGATAAGCACCTGTGGATAAAGCTTCAAGGCTTGGCCAGCTTCTAACAGCGTTTGATTTTGTGCATTCAGCGCAGCCAGTACTTGTAATGCCGCAATAATGCCATCGCCGCTAGTATGTTTGTCTAAACAAAGAATATGACCAGAATTCTCACCACCCAATTGCCAATGGTTTTTCACTAACAATTCACGCACATACCGATCACCTACTTTAGCGCGCTCAAAGGTAATCTGCATGTGATTAAATTGATGTTCGAGTGCGAGATTGGTCATCAAGGTGCCTGCCACCCCTCCCACAAGCGTCCCTTGTTGGTGACGATGTTTGGCAATAATATAAAGTAGTTGATCACCATCTAATAGGTTGCCTGCGGCATCCACCATCATCACACGATCACCGTCGCCATCAAAAGCAATCCCCAAATCCGCTTGATGCTCAACCACTGCTTTGCAAAGCTGTTGTGGATGAGTCGTACCCGAATCAGCGTTAATGTTTAAGCCATCGGGGTGATTTGCAATCGTAATCACTTTTGCACCGAGCTCATGAAATACCGGTGGCGCCACGTGATAAGTAGCCCCATTGGCACAATCGAGCACAATTTTTAGGCCACGCAAATCTAAATCATTAGGGAAAGTGCTTTTACAAAACTCGACATAACGACCTGCCGCATCATCAATCCGTTTTACTTGACCCAACGCGACTGATGGCATGACCTCCATGGCTTTATCCAGCTCTGCTTCAATTTGATGCTCAACTTCATCAGGGAGTTTAGTCCCTAAACTTGAGAAAAATTTGATGCCATTATCTTCAAATGGATTATGGGAGGCTGAAATCACAATCCCAGCTTGCGCTCTTAAGGCGCGGGTTAAATAAGCAATCGCAGGCGTTGGCATTGGACCAGTTAATCGTACATTCACCCCAGCAGCACATAAACCCGCCTGCAAAGCAGATTCCAACATGTAGCCTGAAATACGCGTATCTTTTCCGATGAGTACCGTCGGACGTTTATCCTTGGCTAAGTGACGATCAGCGCTCGCCAGCACGCGACCTGCGGCATAGCCCAAGCGCATTACAAACTCGGGGGTAATGGGCGACCTGCCCACTTGCCCACGAATGCCATCGGTACCGAAATATTTTTTACCCATAGTTATGATCTTTAATTATTTTTAGTGATGCATCACCGCAGCAACCACTTTTAGTGCATCCACCGTTGGCTTAACGTCATGTACACGAACAATATTCGCTCCCTTGATCGCAGATAACACCGATGCAGCAATACTGGCATGTAATCGCTCATCCACATCCAATCCAGCCACCTCCCCCAATACAGACTTACGTGAAAGTCCAACCAATAGAGGGATCCCTAATGATTGTAAGCTTGATAAATGATTAAGCAAGGTGAGATTATGCGCGGTTCGCTTGCCAAAGCCAAACCCCGGATCCAACAAGAGACGATTTCTACTAATACCCGCTGCCTCCGCTGCTTGCAAACGCGCCGCTAAAAACTCCATGACCTCAAGTACCACATCTGCGTATTGAGGATCAACTTGCATGTTTTGTGGGAGGCCTTGCATATGCATCAGACAAACGCCCACATGACTTTTTGCCACAATTTCCATGGCGTTGGGCGCTTGCAATGCACGCACATCATTAACCATGTCTACCCCTGAATCAATGGCTGCACGCATGACTTCAGGTTTATAAGTATCAATGGATAAGGGAACGCCTGCCTGCGCTAAGGCCTTAATGACGGGTAACACTCGTTTAAGCTCTTCTTCTAGCGGCACTGGAGTTGCGCCAGGGCGAGTAGACTCCCCGCCAATATCGAGAATGTCTGCGCCTTCTTCAACTAATTGCATTGCATGGGCAATGGCTTTATCGCTACGATTAAATTTTCCACCATCAGAGAACGAGTCAGGCGTGACATTGACAATCCCCATCACACGAGGAGCGCTTAAGTCGAGTTGGAATCTACCGCAGAGAAAATTCATGCAAATAAAGCCATCCGGTGCCACTCGATTTTTCCGAATACACCGGCCGGCTTACCCTCTTTTACAATTAATTTTTAGCAGCGGGTTGAGGTGCGACAGTCGGTTCACTTCCCGTTGTGCCATTGTCACCGCGACTGGCTTTGTTGCTTGACTGACTAGGCTTAGGCGCTCTTGGAGGCTGCCCGGCCATAATGTCATTGATCTGCTCAGCATCGATGGTTTCCCATTCAAGTAAAGCGGCGGTCATCGCTTCGACTTTGTCTCGATGATCTTCTAGCAATTGACGCGCAATCCCATATTGTTCATCTAAGATCCGACGAATTTCAGAATCAACCTTTTGCTGCGTCGCTTCAGATACCGTTTTTGATGACATGCTACCAAAGAAAGAGTCTTGCTCACTGCCTGCATAGACCATCGTGCCAAGCGCATCAGACATCCCGTAACGCGTCACCATATCACGTGCTAACTTGGTCGCACGCTCAAAGTCATTGGATGCCCCGGTCGACATTTGATGCATAAAAATCTCTTCAGCAATACGACCGCCAAAAAGAATCGAAATCTCTTCTAACATCTTGTCACGATAGTTGCTGATTCGATCGAATTCCGGCAATTGCCAAGTCAAACCAAGCGCCCATCCTCGTGGCATGATCGTCACTTTATGGACAGGGTCTGCTTTAGGTAAGAGCTTAGCCACCACCGCATGCCCTGACTCATGGTAGGCAGTATTACGACGTTCCTCTTCACGCATCACCATAGAAGTGCGCTCTGGGCCCATGAAGATTTTATCTTTCGCATCTTCAAAGTCAGACATATCTACGGTGCGCTTATTACGACGGGCTGCAAATAAGGCAGCTTCATTCACAAGGTTAGCTAAATCTGCACCTGAGAACCCAGGCGTACCACGCGCAAGAATATCAGCTTTAACATCTGGATCAATTGGCACTTTACGCATGTGGACCAACAAAATTTGTTCACGGCCACGAATGTCAGGCAAACCGACCATGACTTGACGATCAAAACGTCCTGGACGAAGCAAGGCTTTATCAAGCACATCTGCGCGGTTAGTTGCAGCGATTACAATGACGCCTGAATTAGGCTCAAAGCCATCCATCTCAACCAGCATTTGATTCAAGGTTTGTTCACGTTCGTCATTACCACCACCAGTCCCCGCACCACGATGACGACCGACTGCATCAATTTCATCAATAAAGATAATGCAAGGCGCTGCTTTCTTCGCTTGTTCAAACATATCACGCACGCGCGCAGCGCCAACGCCGACAAACATTTCAACAAAATCTGAACCTGAGATGGTGAAAAATGGCACTTTTGCTTCACCAGCAATTGCTTTTGCTAGCAGGGTTTTACCCGTACCAGGTGGTCCAATCATTAATACTCCGCGCGGGATGCGACCACCCAACTTTTGGAATTTGCCTGGATCACGTAAGAATTCAACCAGTTCATAAACTTCTTCTTTTGCTTCATCGCAACCAGCGACATCTGCAAAAGTGGTTTGATTGGAGGCCTCGTCTAACTGACGCGCTTTGCTTTTACCAAACGAGAATGCACCGCCTTTACCGCCACCTTGCATTTGACGCATGAAGAATATCCAAACGCCAATTAATAAAACCATCGGGAACCAGTTAATCAAAATGCTCATCAACAAGGATTGCTCTTGCTCTGGCTTCGCTTCCACCTTGACATTGTTCTTCAGCAAGTCGCCCATCATTCCTGGGTCATAGGGGGCATAAGAATTAAATTTTTTGCCATCCGAATTTTCACCATGCAACATCCGACCTTCAATGATGACCTTAGCCACATGACCCTGCTTCACTTCATTGATGAATTGTGAGTAGACGATCTGATTCTCTGGTCCATTTTTATTTGAGAACTGATTAAAAACCGTCATCAAGATAATGGCAACAATCACCCATATCGCGATATTTTTAATGGTGTTATTCAAGATTACATCCTTTTATAGACTGCATTTGTACAATTAAAATCTTACCACTAAATCCAGTTTGTATTCACGAAGCCGTGGTTTAATTAACGATCGACGGATTTACGTTTTAAGCCTATTAAATAAACTTCCGTACTCCGATCCCGAGACGCCTTAGGTTTACGTGTTACTACCTTCTCAAAACTCTCTCGCATCACTTTCACAATTTCTTCAAAACCAGAACCAATGAACACTTTGACTAGAAAGTTACCTTCTGGTTTCAGCCATTTCAAGCTAAAGTCGACCGCTAGTTCCGTCAAGTAAACCGCATTGGGCTGATCTACTGAAGTAATACCACTTATATTGGGGGCCATGTCTGAAATTACAAGGTCTATTGGCTTTCCACCCAATGTTTCTTCAAGTTGTTCAAGAATTGCATCTTCCCGAAAATCGCCTTGGATAAATTCCACGCCTGGAATTCCCACCATCGGCAGCAAATCTAGTGCAATCACACGGCCGTTGCCTTTTAGTCGCTGAATTGCTACTTGAGACCAACTGCCTGGAGTTGAGCCCAAATCAACAATCACCATGCCCGGCTTGATTAATCTGTCTTTATCATCAATCTCTAATAACTTATACGCTGCACGCGCTCGATACCCGTCTTTTTGGGCAAGCTTAACGTATGGGTCATTCACGTGTTCTTGCATCCAAGCTTTGCTGGTTTTCGTTCTTTTCATGGCCTAAGCTTCATGTGATAAAATAAGGTCCTTAATGAATCAACAAGACAAGATAGACACTGCGTGAATAATAAACAAATTAGCCACCTTCGTGGCCTCGCCCACAAACTCAATCCGGTTGTCATGATTGGCAATAATGGCCTGACCCCGAGTGTTTTGCAAGAAATTGAAAACAGCCTTAATGCACACGAACTCATCAAAATAAAAGTGTTTGGCGATGATCGAGAAGCCCGTGTTGCGATGTTAGAAGAAATCTGTGAAAAAACTGGGGCAACTAATGTCCACCACATCGGCAAACAATTAGTCATCTATCGCCAGAATGAAGTTGCAAAAATCGTTATACCGAATTAACACCGAATTAACCAGGTAATGTGCGAAATACCAAAATTACCGGGTAGCTTTGAGCACTAACACCAAGCCTAATAAACTTTGAATGGCATAAGCAATACTTGCCACACCGTGCCAAGTTTCAAATCGATCGGCAAACACACTATGCATGACGTCCAGCGGCAATGCATCCGCCTTTAGTTTTGCAATAATAACGGCAATGCCAAAGTGCCCAACCAATGTCAACACCAGCATCACAAATCCTGCCCAAAAAAAAGCTTGTTTCAGGGCACTTCCGCCAAATTTCATTACCCGGTTTAACAACAAATAAACCCCACACACCATGCCAATATAAGCAACAATCGTAAACATTTCTCCAGCTAACATTCCTGCCAATTGTCTATCGAGGAGATGATAAAACAAGACGGGCGCAGCCACATAACCAACAGCCCATAAGCCACCCACCCAAAGGGTGATTGATATTAACGCTAATTTATCTGTCCATTGATTCATTGCGCACACTCCGGCGATTTAAATATACTGCACTCGCAACACTTCGTATGATCGAATACCATTTGGGGCCATCACCTCAGCCACGTCGCCCTCTGATTTACCAATCAACGCTCTAGAAATCGGCGAACTGATCGAAATCTTACCCGATTTAATATCCGCTTCATCATCCCCAACAATTTGATAAGTTGAAGTATCACCATTGTCTAAATCCTCTACGTCAATGGTAGCACCAAATACACAACGGCCTTCACCATTCAAGGTTTTTGGATCAATAATCATGGCATTCGAAAGCTTACCTTCAATTTCTGCAATACGACCTTCAATAAAACTTTGTTTTTCTTTTGCGGCTTCGTATTCTGCGTTCTCAGACAAATCACCTTGAGCACGCGCTTCAGAAATCGCCTCAATCACCGCAGGACGATCAACACTTCTGAGTCTTTGTAACTCAAGCTTTAAGCGCTCTGCGCCATTCACGGTGACTGGAATTGGATTCATGTTATTTACCTTGATTACTTGTTTCGTTTTATCGCTATGCGCGCTCTATATAAAATAAAAACCACACCTAAAATTAGGCGTGGTTGATTATTTGCTATGTTATTACTTAGTGAGTGCTTTATGCAACTCTTGCAGGGATTTTACTTCAAGCTCTTGCATATGCGCCATACCCATGCACGCAGCTTTAGCACCTGCTAAGGTGGTGTAGTAAGTCACTTTTTGCTGTAAAGCATTTCGGCGAATTGCGTATGAGTCTTGCACCGTACGCTTGTCTTCAGTGACGTTCACAATAAAGCTAATTTCGTTATTTTTAATCATATCAACCACATGCGGACGACCTTCAGCCACTTTATTGACTGGCGTCACGGTCAAGCCGGCTTCCGCTAAAGCGCCTGCTGTCCCCCGTGTGGCAAGTAGTTCAAACCCTAAATTAGCCAATGCTTGCGCAATTTCAACGACACGCTCACGGTCTTCACGACGCACGCTGATGAATGCTTTGCCCCCTTTAGGAAGCACATCACCGGACCCTAATTGGGATTTAACAAAGGCTTCCGCAAAAGTACTGCCGATCCCCATCACCTCACCAGTAGACTTCATTTCAGGCCCAAGAATCGTATCCACACCAGGGAACTTAATAAATGGGAATACCGCCTCTTTCACAGAGAAGTAAGGCGGAACAATTTCTTTGGTCACGCCCTGCGCTTTAAGTTTACGACCTGTCATGCAACGCGCGGCTATTTTAGCCAATTGAAGACCACAGGCTTTAGAAACAAAAGGCACCGTCCTAGACGCACGAGGATTGACCTCCAGCACATAAACTGTCTCGCCCTGAATCGCGAACTGGACATTCATGAGGCCAACAACCCCTAAAGCTTTCGCCATTTGCACGGTCTGAACGCGCAATTCATCTTGCAACTTTTTAGATAGGCTGTAAGGAGGCAGCGAACAGGCAGAATCGCCAGAATGCACACCCGCTTGCTCCACGTGTTCCATAATCCCGCCAATAATGACCTCATCACCGTCACACAAAGCATCCACGTCCACCTCAAGTGCATCATTTAAGAAGCGGTCAAGCAACACAGGAGACTCATTAGAAACCTTCACGGCTTCCCGCATATAGCGCTCAAGTTGAGCTTGCTCTTGAACAATTTCCATGGCGCGACCACCCAGCACATAAGAAGGCCTGACCACCAAGGGATAACCAATTTCCTGAGCTAAACGCAAAGCTTCGTCTGGCGTTCTGGCTGTTCTATTTGGTGGTTGCTTTAGCCCTAATTCTTGCAACATTTGTTGAAAGCGCTCACGGTCCTCAGCACGGTCAATCGCATCTGGTGTCGTCCCAATAATGGGCACGCCTGCTTTTTCTAAATCGCGCGCTAACTTAAGTGGGGTTTGACCACCGTATTGCACAATGACTCCAACTGGCTTCTCAATCGCCACTACTTCAAGCACATCTTCTAAGGTCAGCGGCTCAAAATACAAACGGTCAGAAGTGTCATAATCGGTTGAAACAGTCTCAGGATTGCAATTCACCATAATGGTTTCATAACCATCTTCACGCATCGCAAAAGCCGCATGGACACAACAGTAATCAAACTCAATGCCTTGACCAATTCGGTTAGGGCCGCCGCCAAGCACCATGATTTTCTTTTTATCAGTTGGCTTTGCTTCGCACTCTTCTTCATAAGTGGAGTACATATACGCGGTATTAGTTGCAAATTCAGCAGCACAGGTATCCACACGCTTATAGACTGGACGTACATTTAAGGCCTGTCGATAAGCCCGAACTGCATGCTGATCCGTACCTAACAACTTAGCTAAACGACGATCAGAAAAACCACGACGCTTCAATTGAAATAAAGCATCCTTATCTAAATCTGCCAAATGACGACCATTTAATGCATTTTCACGCTTAATGATGTCTTCGATTTGCACTAAGAACCATTGATCAATTTTAGAGTGGTCATGCACTTGTGCAACCGTCATCCCAGCACGAAATGCGTCGCCCACATACCAAATACGTTCTGGGCCAGGCTCACCTAATTCTTTTTGAATTTCATCTAAATCTAGGGTTTTCTCATCCAAGCCATCTACGCCCACTTCCAAACCGCGCAAGGCTTTCTGGAACGACTCTTGGAAGGTGCGGCCAATGGCCATCACTTCCCCGACCGACTTCATTTGTGTCGTTAATCGCGAATCGGCTTGTGGAAATTTCTCAAATGCAAAACGAGGAATCTTAGTGACCACATAGTCAATGGATGGCTCGAATGATGTAGGAGTTGCTCCACCAGTAATTTCATTCTTAAGCTCATCCAAGGTAAATCCAACCGCCAACTTTGCAGCCACTTTTGCGATAGGAAACCCAGTGGCCTTCGAAGCCAGGGCAGATGAGCGCGACACGCGCGGATTCATCTCAATCACAATCATACGACCATCTGTTGGATTAATAGCAAATTGCACATTCGACCCACCAGTATCCACGCCAATTTCACGAAGCACCGCAAGCGATGCATTACGCATGATTTGATACTCTTTATCGGTTAAGGTCTGGGCAGGCGCCACTGTAATGGAGTCGCCCGTATGGACGCCCATCGGATCTAAATTCTCAATTGAACAGATAATAATGCAATTATCTTTACTATCTCGCACCACTTCCATCTCGTACTCTTTCCAACCGAGCAGAGACTCTTCAATCAATAATTCTTTAGTTGGTGATGCATCAAGTCCACGCTCACAAATCGAAAGAAACTCTTCACGATTGTAAGCAATACCACCGCCACTTCCCCCCATGGTAAAAGATGGACGAATAATCGCTGGATACCCGATACTGGCTTGGACTTGTAATGCCTCTTCTAGACTATGTGCCATCGAAGATCGCGCTGAACCCAGACCAATTTTAGTCATGGCTTCTTTAAATTTTTGCCTATCTTCCGCTTTATCAATTGCGTGCTTACTTGCACCAATTAACTCAACATTATATTTCTGTAGCACGCCATGCTTATCTAAATCCAAAGCACAATTAAGTGCAGTCTGACCACCCATGGTCGGCAACAAAGCATCCGGACGTTCTTTAGCAATAATTTTCTCGACCACTTGCCAAGTCACCGGCTCGATATAGGTCGCATCCGCCATTTCCGGGTCAGTCATAATAGTGGCTGGATTTGAGTTCACCAAAATGACGCGATAACCCTCTTCACGAAGCGCCTTACATGCCTGCGCTCCTGAATAATCAAACTCACAAGCCTGACCAATCACAATTGGGCCAGCCCCAATAATCAAAATACTTTTTATGTCTGTACGTTTTGCCATAGTTTTCTTATTGCTTTTGCTGTTTCATAGAGTCGACAAACCGATCGAACAAATAACTCATCTCAGTCGGCCCAGGACTCGCTTCAGGATGCCCTTGGAAACTAAATGCAGGCTTGTCTGTGCGAGCAATGCCTTGCAAACTGCCATCAAATAATGACACATGAGTGGTGCGGACATTAACCGGCAAGCTATTCACATCAACAGCAAATCCGTGATTCTGACTGGTAATAAATACCCGTTTATCATCCAGATCTTGAACTGGATGGTTAGCACCATGGTGTCCAAATTTCATCTTGAGTGTTTTAGCTCCGGACGCTAAAGCTAATAATTGATGACCCAAACAAATGCCGAAAGTTGGCACCCCTGTATCCACAATGGTTTTAATAGCGCTAATCGCATAATCACATGGCTCAGGATCGCCAGGGCCATTCGACAAGAACACCCCATCTGGCTTCAAAGCCAAAGCCTCTTGGGCACTTGCCTGCGCTGGCAATACAGTAACTTTACAACCCCGGGAGGTCAGCATCCGCAAGATATTGCGCTTCACACCATAATCAAAAGCCACCACATGAAAATCAAATTGCGTTGGTGTTGCATAGCCAGAAACCAAATCCCACTCGCCTTCAGCGAACGAGTAAGATTGTTTAACACTGACGACTTTTGCTAAATCCATCCCTGACAACCCCGGGAACGCTTTTGCTTGAACCAGGGCTTCAGCTTCACTTATGTCGCCAGCAATAATACAGCCAGCTTGCGCACCTTTTTCACGAAGAATACGGGTAAGTTTGCGGGTATCGATGTCTGCAATGGCAACCACATTATTTGCCACTAAGTATTCAGAAAGAGATTGCTCACTTCGCCAATTACTATGAACTAAAGGCAAATCCCGAATAATCAAACCACTTGCATAAACTTGTCCAGATTCAACATCTTCAGCATTCACACCCGTGTTGCCGATATGTGGATAAGTTAAGGTAACAATTTGTTTTGTATAGGATGGATCAGTGAGAATTTCTTGATAACCTGTCATGGAAGTATTAAAAACTACTTCACCAACAGTTTGGCCGGGAGCTCCAATTGAAATACCACGAAACACTGTCCCATCAGCAAGTACTAACATGGCTGGCGTGTGTTGCGGCACTTATAACCCCTTGTTTTTTAATAATTATGCCCGGTAAGCGGCAGATGTGCAAAGCGGGAGGAGTGTATGCTCGTCCCGCTATATAATGGGTGAATTATAGCTGAAATAGGCCGTGCCATCAATCAGCTTTATTGCAAAGTTTAATTAACGCAAACCAAGCACGTCTTGCATATCAAACAATCCTGATTTCTTGCCCTGCATAAACTTTGCAGCGCGCAAGGCGCCGAGTGCAAAAGTTGCTCGACTACTGGCTTTATGCGTCAACTCAACTCGCTCACCAATGCCTGCAAAAAGAACCGTATGGTCCCCCACAACATCTCCCCCGCGGACGGTTGCAAAACCAATCGTGCTTGGGTCACGTTCACCAGTGACTCCTTCACGGCCATAAATTGCGCAATCATCCAAACTTCTTCCCAAGGCGCTTGCTGCTGCCTCCCCAAGCCTTAATGCTGTCCCAGATGGCGCATCCACCTTATGGCGGTGATGTGCCTCGATGACTTCAATATCGTAGCCCTCACTTAACACTTGTGCCGCAGCCTGAACCAAACTAATCAACAGCGTTACCCCAACACTCATATTGGGAGCAAATACTACTGCAATTTCTTTAGCTGCGTCAGCAATCTCCGCTTTTTGCTCCGCATTAAAGCCAGTGGTGCCAATCACCATATTTACCCCCGCTTTCTGACAAGCCGCTAAATAAATCAAGCTGGGCTCTGGCCTCGTAAAATCCACTAAAACATCGGCACCTTTTAAGACCGCTTCATTATCATGACTAATCAGAACGCCACTTTTTTTACCAAACTGCTCACCGGCATCTCGTCCTATTTGCGGACTATCAGACCGTTCAAGGGCGCCATAAAGCGTCAACGACTCATCAGCAAATACGCCCTCGAGTAGCGCATGTCCCATACGACCAGAACACCCTGCAATCACCACTTTTAACATTTCAATTTATTCTTTCTATATTGACCTAGCTTAGAATCCAATTTTTTCTAGCATGCGCTCAAAGTACCCCGACGCACCTTCAGGCGGCAATGGATTATCCTTGTTGGTTTCTGACCTGCTTGGCGCAGGAACGGATTCCTTCGGCTTTGTATCTTGCAATGGGGGCGTTTGCTCGGACTTCACTGGCTCCGGCATGGTTTCTTTAGGCAAAACAATTGGCTCTGGCTTCACTTCAGGAGAATACTGAACCGCTTCTTTTGCAGACTCTTGTAGCATTTTTTCTGGCATAGCCTCTGATTTCTCATCCGTCGTTGTTTTTCTCACCGTGGGAATCCCAGCCAATGAACCATCCATTTGAACATCAGACTTCGTTGACTTTGATAGCACAGACTCCTTTAAAATCACCCAGGTATTCTGCTCAACTGCAAGCTTCAACTCTTTGACAACATGATCACTAAATTTACCATTTGAGTAGTGCTGTAAAAATTCAACACGTGCCGTCTTTGCATCCACATCAATAGAAAGCTTTTCGACCGACAACTCAATCGCACCCGGCTGCCCTGCAATTCTTTGCTTGCGCTGCGCGACCCAGGCCTGACGGGTCATCCCCTCTGGCGCAAATTTATCTGAATAACATTTAAAATACCCATTCAAGTTTTTAGTGCGCCATGCCTCTACCCAAGCATTCACCATTGAGCCAATAGCTAGTTTTGGCTCAACTTCAGTTTGCTGAGGTTCTTCATTAACAGGCTCTACCCGCTGCGCTTTTTTTGCAGGCTTTTTAACCGCTGGCACCTTACCTTTTACCGGCGCCTCTGGCTTGACAATTGGAGCGACTGGCGCCGGATCAACTTTTTCAATCACCGGCGGGGTTACTGGCACTACCTCTGTTGCATGCGCAATTTCAGCTGGCACATCAACCTCTCCAGCAATCGCAACTGTTTTTTCATCCACAGGGGCAACTACTTCTGGGGCTACCTCTACTTTTACTTCTTCTACAGGAGGGGCGACTGGAAGTGCTTCTACTGATTTCACAACTGCTTCTTGCTTGACTGGCACATCAGTGACTTTAGTCTTGTCTTCGGAACCCCAGAACTTCAAGCTGCTGAACCAGCCAGCTTTACTCTCTTCTTTTTTTGTATCTTTTTCTGGCGCAGCAACAGACTTTTCAGCCCCTGCTTTTTCATCATCTTTCCAGAATTTAAAGCGCTCAGTCCAACTTTTCTTAGGATCTTCATTTAATAGCGTTTTATCACTTTTTGCTGACTTTACATCTTCAACATTCGCCATTGGCGCATTTTCAGCGCCGGGAGATCCGGCAGGAATGACATCCCCACGGATTTTAGCAAGCCCCTCATTATTAAATTCTAGAATCACACGCCGGCGCTCTACAACCTCACCACCTTTATTCATTTGATAGATGTAATCCCAGCGGTCTTGGTGAAAGCTATCTTGTAACAATGGCGTTCCCATGACATATCGCACCTGCGACTTCGTCATGCCCGGCTTTAGTTGCAACATCATTTTTGATGTGACAACATTACCTTGCTGAACATCCAAGTGATATGGTTTTAATCCAGGCAAAGTGGATGAACATGAAGCACATAGAAAAACTATCAATAAAACTAAGTAACGCATCGCCATGACTTTCATAAGAATTAGCGATAATATAACACGACCTACGTCCTCATAAGTAGCAACAAAAGGGATATCCCCCTTAAAACTAGGCGGCTCTAACAATCATGAACCTACGCGAACCAGATGATCTAAAAAATGTTGGCTTAAAAGCGACGCTACCTCGCCTAAAAGTATTAAGCCTCTTTGAAAGCAGTAAAGAACGGCATATGTCTGCAGAAGATGTTTATAAAATTTTGCTTGGAAGCGGGGATGATGTTGGGTTAGCGACGGTTTATCGAGTCCTCACCCAATTTGAACAAGCGGGCCTTTTAGTGCGCCACCACTTTGAAGGAGGCAAGGCGGTATTTGAACTCAATCAAGGAGGGCATCACGATCATATTGTTTGCCTCCAATGTGGCCGCGTCGAAGAGTTTTGTGATGAAAAAATCGAAGCGCTTCAACACAAGGCTGCTGAGGATCGTGGCTTTAAAATTAACGAACATTCACTCTATATTTACGCCGACTGCACAAAAACGCCCTGCCCTCATAAGTAAATAAAACAAACATTAAAAAAGGGGCTAACGCCCCTTTTTTAATGTTGACTAATTAAGTCCAATCACCACCACCGCCATCATCCCAAGATCCACTGTCTGTGACGCCAAAATCACTTCCGCCCAAATCGTTTGCGTCAGACCAAGAGTCACCCGCATTAGCATTGCTCACGATTCCGCCGCTAGTTCTGTCACCATCAGTAAAATGATGCATCAATTCTTCACCCGCCACCATCCCAGCCCCAAGCGCAGCACCCGTTGCCAAGCCACCAAGAATGCCTGAACCCATGCCACCGCCCATTGGCCCACCCATTGGCATCCCTGAGCCATAGGGTTGCTGACCATAGTTGCCGCCATTATTAGCAGGGTAAACAACTGGATTACTGCGACGGCCCATTGCGCGGCCCACAAAAAAGATAAACACGATTAAAGCCAAAATTAGCAACACCGATCCAACACCAAAACCACTTTGAGTTTCTTGAGGGCGTAAACTAGTTGAGGATGATGAACCATTAGATATCAATGCTTTCAGTTCTTGCACTGACTGTGGCTTTACACCAGGCAACCCAGGTTTTAATTTTTCAGCGACGTTGAGTTCCGATCTTGCTTCTGCCAATTTGCCTTGCTTAGCTAACAATTCAGCCTCAACATAATGGGCTTTCGCGCTTTCAGGATGCTCACGAAGCACCGTGGCCATCATCGCTTGCGCCTCGGTTAATTTGCCAGCTTCTGCCGCCTGATAAACCTCATGCATTGAAACTTCCTCCGCTGCAAAACCAGGGATATTAAAAGCCAGTAGCAATGCAGCCGTACTAATCAAATACTTCATTTGCATTCTTTTTCCTTTGTAAAAAACGAGCGCTTAAATTCAACAATCATTGATGCTAGTTATTAAATAAGGACTAGCCCCTCAAATTTCAAGTCTTAAGCAAATTAAATTTCAGACTATCTGATTATTGCATCAGCATTTCCGAGGCATGTTTCCTCGTTGTCTCTGTAATTTCAATTCCGCCCAACATACGTGCAATTTCCTCTACACGTGCATTATCGTCTAATACCTCTATCGTACTCAGCGTCACATGGTCACGCTGCAATTTTTTCACCTTAAGATGCCTTGCGCCTTGGGCTGCAACTTGTGGGAGATGCGTAATGACCAGAACTTGACGGCCAACACCTAGCTGCTTCAGTAAAGCACCGACCACTTCAGCAACGCCGCCGCCAATGCCAACATCCACTTCATCAAAAATCATCGTCGGCACCGTCCCTTGCTGGGCAGTCACGACGCGTATCGCCAAACTAATACGGGAAAGCTCACCCCCAGATGCAACTTTATTAAGCGGGCGCGCGTCAACTCCAACATGCCCTGCGACCATAAATTCGATTTGCTCTAAGCCAGTACTTGATGCCACTTGTGAGGTTAATGCAACTTCGAAACATCCCCCAGCCAATGACAGTCGCTGCATTTCATTGGTAATCTTCTCGCCCAAAATTGGTGCAAACTGATGACGACCTTCGCTCAATTTTCGCGCTAAATTTTCATATGAAATTTTAGCTTCAATTTCTCGCTTTGCTAATTCACCATCCATTTGCGCAGATTCAAGTGCATCCATTCTCAACTTATATTCCGCTAGCAAAGCCTCTAACTCTTCTGGGCGGACGCGATATTTACGTGCAGTTGCATAAATCAATTGAATGCGTAACTCCAACTCAGCTAGTTTTTCAGGATCCAATTCTGCACGTTGTAAATAACGATTTAAAAAGCGATCGGTTTCATCTAATTGAATAATAGCGGCATCTAAGCTTGCCAATGCCTCTTCCAAACTCGCATCAAAATCACGCAAACCTTGCAACTTATTCTGCGCGGAAGTCAGTTGTCGTAATGCTGAAATCTCACCTTCAGATAAAAGCTCGCGCGATTGCTCGCATCCGGCCAGCAAAGCAGCGCCATTTGATAGCCGGCTGTGTTCTTGTTGAACGGCTTCCCATTCGCCAACAGAAAACCCTAGTTGTACCAATTCATGCACTTTATCTCGCAACTCAGCCAACTCATCTGCATACTTGCTGGCATTCACTTCCATTTCCATTCGTTGCTGCGATAGTTTCTGCCAAGACTGATAAGCAGAAGCTGTTTCCAATGCCAATGGACTTAAACCGCAATAGTCATCAAAAATTTCACGCTGGGTTGAAAGTTTAAGCAAAGAGTGGTGCGCATTTTGACTATAAATGTCCACTAGAAATTCACCCGCATCACGGAGCTGCTGAATCGTAGCTGGTTGCCCATTAATAAAAGCACGTGACCGTCCATCCGCATAAATGACCCGGCGGCAAAGCAACTGCTCACCATCATTTGGAATTTCATTGTCTTGCATCCAGGCTTTTAAAGCTTGTAATTTGGCAATATCAAAACTTGCACTAATTTCAGCTTTTTCAGCGCCTGCACGCGTAATGCCACCTTCACCCCTAGCCCCAATGGCCAATGAAAGCGCATCTATTAAGATCGATTTCCCAGCCCCAGTTTCCCCTGTAAGCACTGTAAAACCATTTACGAAGTCGATATTGAGCGAATCAACAATGACAAAATCTCGAATAGAAAGCATTTGCAACATGCGTCTTAGCCCCAATTAAGCTTTTGTCTAAGCATGTCGTAATGACTATGTCCTAATGGATGTAAAAGGGAAACCGTATTTTCATCACGCTCAACCAGCAGATGATCGCCCGCAAATAGCGCCAACTCAAGCTGACCATCGAGATGGACTGCTGCTGCTTCGCAATGCACTAAAGTGATTTCAACTTTGCTAGCACTGTGGATAGCAATCGGACGATTGCTCAGCGTATGCGGGCAAATTGGGACCAAAGTAATCGCATCCAAGGTCGGGTGTATGATCGGACCGCCAGCAGACAGTGCGTAAGCTGTCGTTCCTGTTGGCGTTGCTAAAATCAAACCATCTGATCGCTGCCTGTGAACAAACTGTTTATCAATATTAACTTCTAGCTCGATCAAGCGGGACATGCCGGATTTATTAATGACGACATCGTTCATGGCACGACCACAACTAATTTTCCCTCCATCCCGAAAAACACTAGCCTTTAACAAAATGCGTTGCTCAATACTGTAGTTGCCCGCAAAAATTTTGCCCATTTCCTCTAACATATTGGCAGAACTCACATCAGTCAAAAAGCCAACACGCCCTTGATTAACGCCGATTAAAGGAATTTGGCTATTGGCAAGCGTACGAGAGACCCCTAACATTGTCCCATCACCACCAAGTACAATTGCTAGATCAACCTTGTCCCCAATCTCATCCATGCTAAGCGTTGCATAGTCCGTAATAAAACAATGTTCAGCGGTAGCTGCCTCAATAAAGACCGCAACTTGTTCTGAAGCCAAAAATGCTGACATAGCAAGGATGCTCTCACGCATTTCTGATGCATTATATTTACCAATGATGGCGACGTTTTTAAAAGCTTTTTTCATGATTTGCATTTAATCATATTCGCGCCAGACATAGAAGTGTTGCGTAAAAGCTTTTGAATTGAGGGGAGGCTTGATATGATACAAAAATGCATTGCAACCTCACCAATCATGTTAGATAAACGCGCTCAAATACTGCTTAAAACCCTAGTTGAAAATTATATCAATGACGGCCAACCTGTGGGCTCTCGCACACTATCAGAGCGCTCAGGTTTAGACTTAAGTCCTGCAACGATTCGTAATGCTATGGCCGACCTAGAGTCCATGGGCTTTATTGCTAGCCCACACACTTCTGCAGGTCGCATTCCAACTCAGCGTGGTTACCGCTTTTTTGTTGATACTTTACTCACGGTTCAGCCGATGCAAAACCAAGAAATTCAACGCATTATGCATGAATTCAGATCCCCCGACCCCCATGAGCTGATTTCCTCAGCAGCTGGCATGCTTTCAGAACTGACGCAGTTTGCCGGGTTAGTGATGATCCCTAAACGCAAAAGCATCGCATTCAAGCATTTGGAATTTTTACCGCTATCTGAAAAACGCATTTTAGTCATTATTGTGACCACTGATGGCAATGTGCAAAACCGGATTATTCTGACGGAAAAATCCTACACAGCAAACGAGTTGGTTCAAGCCACTAACTTCTTTAATCAACACTATACCGGCTTTACCTTTGAAAAGGCCCAGCAAAAATTGCATGAAGAACTTAAACAGATGCAATATGACATGACAAAACTAATGGCTGCAGCCTTGGATGCCAGCGGAAAAGCTTTAGATGAAGACAAGGATAATGTTGTGATCTCTGGCGAGCGTAACTTGCTGCAAGTCGATGACTTATCTACCAATGTCCATTCACTTCGTAAACTATTTGAAATATTCGAACGTCGCACCTCATTAATGCAACTATTAGATAACAGCCAACGCGCTGAAGGGATCCAAATTTTCATAGGTGGAGAAAGCGGATACTCACCCCTCGACGAATGCAGTATGGTCACAGCGCCTTACGAAGTCGATGGAGAAGTTGTTGGCACATTGGGGGTCATTGGCCCAACAAGAATGGCATACGAACGTGTTATTCCAATTGTAGACATTACTGCGAAACTTCTTTCAAGCGCGCTATCTAATACCTAACGATTATTACTTAAAGAAAACTTAAATGGCTTACTACAAACCAGAACCTCCTTATCAACATGGCGATCAAGCAAAAGTCGGGATTCTGCTTGTCAACTTAGGCACTCCAGATGCGCCAGATGCAAAAGCGCTCAAACGTTATTTGGGTCAATTTTTAATGGATAGGCGGATTGTTGAGATTCCTCGGTTTATTTGGTGCTGGATTTTGCATTGTATTATCTTGGTCACCCGCCCAAAAAAATCTGCTGAAAAATATGCGAGCGTTTGGACCAGCGAAGGCTCTCCGCTCATGGTCAATGCGCAAAATCAAAAGAAATTATTATCTGAATTTTTAAAACAGCACATTGCATCCCCATACGTGGTTGAGTTGGGAATGAGTTATGGCAATCCAAGCATGGCTTCGGCTATAGAGCGATTGAAAGCGCAGCATTGCAATAAAATTTTAGTCTTTCCACTTTACCCACAATATGCTGCAAGTAGCACTGCCGCCTCTCTAGATGCCATTTGGAAAGTGCTCCTCAAAACGCGCAACGTGCCAGCAATTCGCACCATACGCAATTACCATGACCACCCTGCTTATATAGAAGCGCTAGCAAATAGCGTCTTAGCACATTGGGCCATCAATGGACGGCCTAGTAAACTCATCATGAGCTTTCATGGGGTTCCAAAAGTCCACCTCTTAAAAGGTGATCCTTACCACTGCGAATGCATGAAAACAGGCCGCTTGCTCGCCGAAGCGCTAAATCTCAATAAAGATGAGTATCAAATTGCATTT
>Ga0114964_10000185_pt1 | contig 48216 bp, 44 predicted proteins | sample C_131016_MF_Meta_FD_92638 | JGI IMG/M metagenome (GOLD analysis project Ga0114964, IMG submission 92638) | Freshwater microbial communities from Lake Croche, Canada to study carbon cycling - C_131016_MF_MetaG | ecosystem: Environmental > Aquatic > Freshwater > Lake | place: Lake Croche, Canada... | reverse complement strand
GGACGAGGCCAAGACCTACAAAATCGCTACGAACGATTATATGCTGAAGGGCGGCGACGGTTACACGTCGTTGCGCGGAACGACCAAGGACTTTGACGTCTCAGGTAATTTGATGGCCAATGACGTGATGGATTTTGCTCAAAAACAAAAATCCATCTCGGGCAATATCGAAGGGCGTATCACTACGCTCTAACATCTCCCGTCGGGTGAGGTATTGAATGCCATAGGCAAAACCCGCATGACCCATATTTTGTCTGTGTGTTTTGCACCACGTTAGCGTTGCGCGATGCGACCCATGCTGTCAAAAGTTTTTGATGCTATCGATTCGAAAAAGGGTAGTGCCTTTCTGTTCAAGATAACCCTGTCGTATTTTGGAATGCGTGCGTGTTTTCCGATCAGCTCGGAAAGAGTTGCATATCCAACGTCCGGTCGCCATTAGAGCTTTTATTGTGCGAATGTACGAAAATAAAATGGAATTTTCCTCGACCCTGAGTGTCTTGGTTGGAGAAAATCGACCCGATTTCTTACGCCCAGAAACGATGGTGGATATTTTCGACCAAGCCGTTGCATCCTTTGGGGATCACACTGCCATTCTGTTTGGCGAAACTCACTTTTCTTATTTGGACCTTTTTGTCGCAAGCCAGGAGATCGCGGCCCGCTTGATCGGCGTCGGTATTAAACCCGGCGATCGCGTGGCGCTTTGGTGCGCCCGTGGCCCCCTTATTCCAGCGGCTATGATCGGTATTATGCGGATTGGTGCCGCCTACGTTCCGTTTGACGGCAGTACGCCCGCGGCCCGATTGGAAACCGGTTGCGAGGACGCGTGCGTCGATGTGGTGATCCACGATGCACTAACAGCCCAATCGGCGCTCTCGCTGCCATTTCAGAAAATTTTAATCGATACGAGCTTATTCGCAGCAAAACGTCGGGTTGAAGAGCCTATCAATGCGGCAAAATATCGTGGGCTAGCCTATATGAGTTTTACGTCCGGTTCGTCGGGCCGGCCGAAGGGCGTCATGGTGAGCCACGCCCAAGTGTGTCACTGGATTCGGTCAAACCAATCGCAAACCGGCATTTTGAAGACGGACATTGTCTTTCAAGGCGCGTCACCTGCGTTTGATACCTGCATTGAAGAAATTTGGTGTACCTTTTTGGTTGGTGCTCAGATTGTGATAGCCGACGATACTGTCGCCCGCGACCCGCACGAAGCAGCGGAATTGTTAAAGCGTCATCAGGTTACAATCCTCCATACGGTCCCAAGTTTGGCGGCTCTAATGGCGCCTGAAGGTCTATCCTTACGACTACTAAATTTGGGCGGGGAAGCCGTGACGCCCGCTGTCGTTGAACGCTGGAGCCGCCCAGGACTTCGCATCATCAACACCTATGGACCGACAGAGGGCACCATAAGCTGTACACTTGCCGAGTTGCAGGTCGGTCGCGACATTTCGATTGGCCGTCCGCTGCCCAACTACAGAATTTATATTGTCGACGAGCACAACGAACTCGTGCCGCGCGGTCAAGTCGGCGAATTGTGGATTGGCGGACCAAGCGTGGCAGAGGGCTATATCGAAAGGCCAGATCTGACCGCCGAGCGGTTTAGGGTTGATCCGTTTATCGATCCCACCGATACGATCCCCCGAATTTATCGTACCGGCGATCATGCGATGGTCGGTCAGGACGGCGAAATCTATTTCCACGGTCGCCGGGACGGACAAGTCAAAATCCGCGGCTTTCGTGTCGAGCTGGAAGAAATCGAGATCGTTCTGGCAGAGTTGGAAAGCGTCCAACTCGCAGCCGTCGTCTCCCGCACGGATCTGTCAGGTGATATGAGCCTGACGGCCTATCTCGTCGCCGCTCCCGATCAAACGCTGAGCCTCGATGATATTCGACGTTATCTCAAGGGGCGCTTGGCTTCTTATATGGTACCCGCGCGCTTTAGCGTTATGGATGATTTGCCTCGTTTGGCGAGCGGAAAGATTGATCGTCAACTCCTCGCCACCGCCACAATGGGTTACGCCCTGAAAGATGACGACGACGGAGCCGATCTAACACCACTTGAAACCCGTTTTTCTGAGGCGTTGAAGCCACTGGTTGGACACGACACCATTTCACCAATGGCGGATTTTTTTGACGATTTGGGGGCGCATTCGTTGCTCATGGCCCGCTTCGTTTCTGCCCTCAGGCACCAGCCCGATTTAGCCCGTCTCTCCATGCGCGATGTTTATCAAGCGCGCAATCTGCGTGCCCTCGCTGCATTGGTTGGACCGGGCCTTGCGACAGACTACGCAGGAGTGGCCGCATCGGATACGGAAACCCGAATTTATCAAAATCCAAGTCCCTTGGACCGCCGCCGATATATCCTATGTGGCTTGGCGCAGGCCCTTTCCCTTTTTGTAATTTACGGCGTCTTGGCCGCGGCTATGGTAACGCCTTATTTCGCTTATGCTTTGGCGGACGAATGGTACGATGATGCCTTAACATCCGGCGGTGTCTGCGTGGTGACGGCGATGGCCGTCGCCTTTGCGCTTTTCAACCTCAGCATTGCTGCAAAATGGCTTATTATTGGCCGCTATAAAGCAGGTGATTATCCGATTTGGGGCAGCTATTATTTCCGTTGCTGGTTGGTTGAGACGATTTTGCACCTTTCGCCGATCCAATTTCTGTCTAATTCACCTCTTTACAACCATGCTCTACGGCTTCTTGGCGTGAAGATCGGAAGAAACGTCAATTTGGGGGCTGTCGATATTGGGGCCTTCGATCTTTTGGAAATTGGCGACGGTTCCAGTTTCGGTAGCAGCGTTCTGATCAATAATCGGTTATTTGTGGGCGACGTGATGCGCCTTCGGCCTATCTCTTGCGGTCGTGACGTACACATAGGCTCTGTGGTTGCGTTGAACGGTGGCTGTGTCATTGGCGATATGGCCGAGATCAAAGATATGTCGCAGATCTCGGCCGACGATGTGGTTTTGTCAGGCGAAATGTGGAGCGGTTCGCCTGCCCATAAAATTGGAACCTCTGAGGTCAGTGTTACCAAAATAGTCAAAGCGACTCCGATTAAAAACGGGCTATATACAGCGCTTTACAGTCTGCTTTCCGCCGGCCTCATCGTCTGCGGTATCGTCCCCATTTTGCCAATTCTTTATATTCTTAACGCATTGGACGCGGCGTCAGCCGATTGGGATTTCACCTATTTGATGTTGGCGCCGATTTTCGGCTTTATCTATACTATCCTGTTTGCTTTCATTGTTATAGCGTTGCGCTGGATTGTTTTAGGTCGGGTAAAGGCCGGTATTTATGATGTGCAAAGCCTGTTTTTCGCGCGTAAATGGTTCATCGATAAATTATTTGAGATGTCGTTGACGGTCGTTCGTAGTTTTTTTTCGACGATGTATGTCATCCCCTACTATCGATTATTAGGCGCCAAGATTGGGAACCGCGCCGAAATTTCAACGGCTACCAATGTCACGCATGACCTTTTGAGCATCGGCGAAGAAGCTTTTGTTGCCGATGGGGTCGTTTTGGGTGATGCGCAGATCAGGCGCGGAAAACTCATCTTACAGCGTACCGAAATGGGCTATCGGTGTTTTGCTGGTAACGCCTCTGTGATCCCCGACGGTCGCATTTTGCCAGATGAAACCTTGCTCGGCGTTCTCTCACTGGCTCCGGACCAGAACAACCCGCGATTGAAACGCGGCACCACGTGGTTTGGTATCCCGTCCCAGGAACTTCCAAATCGCGAAATGTTTATTGACTATCCTGAAAACCTGACCTTCAAGCCGTCAAGTGCTCGCTGGTTAAGCCGGCTAGCGATTGAGACGCTTCGGATCGTGTTGCCCTCCGGCTATTTAATGGCGGGCCTTACACTCCTCAGTACAGCTTGTTTTGAGATCGACGATCGGTTTGGCCTCTTTTGGGCGATTGTAACGTTCCCTCTGTTTTATCTTGCGCTGGTCGCTCTTCCGGCACTTTTTATTGTTGCTGCCCTTAAATGGATTTTGATTGGCCGGTATCGGGAAGGCACCCACCCGATGTGGACCTATTTTGTTTGGATCAGCGAGGCCATCACAGCCGTTTATGAGATGTTGTTGATCCCACTTTTATTCGAGTTTTTGCGGGGAACGCCCTTTATGGCGTGGCCGCTTCGCCTTCTCGGCGTAAAAATTGGGCGACGTACGCTCATCGACACAACCGATATTACCGAATTTGATCTGGTCACAATCGGCGACGGCGCCATTTTGGGCTATCAAGCGGGCCTTCAAACCCATCTGTTCGAAGACCGTGTCATGAAACTCGGATCCGTGACGATCGGCCCAGGCGCCAATATCGGTGCACGCAGCATCCTGCTTTACGATACGATGGCTGGCGAGAATTGCTCCATTGCACCGCAATCGCTGGTGATGAAAGGCGAAGAGTTACCGGCTGGAAGCAGTTGGACGGGATCACCCGCAGAGCCAGTTTGACCAGCTGCGTAATACAACGGCACGAATGCACCCTGTTTTTTACAGGCAATACGGGGCGTGGCCTAGCATCGGGGCAATGGCTTGAAAGGCTGGCCAAAGAAAAAAATTGGGCTGCAGAAACCTTTTCATTCCATAAGACGGAGCTAGGTCAACCGGTTTTGATGGTCAATGGCCAAACGGTCCATTGCTCCGTCAGCCATGCGGTTGGTTTAACCGCTATCGGTCTTCACCATCATTGTTTCATTGGTGTTGATGTCGAACGCATCGACGAGCAGCAGGGTGATAATGATCTACTTGCTACGTTTTTCCCAAGCATCGCTCCACCGGCTCGGTCTGACGTCAACAATGATTTCTTTCTGCAACATTGGACCGCGCGCGAGGCGTTATTAAAAGCCCGCGGCACAGGATTTTTAGACGATAAATCCGCTTTAACACTGCCCTTTGGCGCTGAACTAAAAAGCTGGATTGAAACGAGCGGAGAACATTGCTGGCGCATTAGCCAAATCAGCCTCCCGGACCATAGCTAGACCGACAGCAGCTTTCGAACTGCGATCGGATCAAGACTATTTTTATCTCCCGATAAAACAACTTGTCCGCGATCCATCACCGAATAAAAATCGCATAACTCTCGGGCGAAATCAAAATATTGCTCGACATCCGAGCGCGCCGTGCTTGCCCTAACGCGCGAGATGACCTTGACGGTTCAAGTCAGCGACACATGTTATGAGTTTCTTCGCCAAGCGTTGCCGGATCCGCAACAACAGGTCGAGATCGTCGGTGTTATTGCGTCTTACAATATGGTCTCGCGCTTTCTCGAAGCGCTGCGCATTCCGCTGGATTGAGCTCTGCAGCAAAAAAGCCAAGTCACGAAACAGAGACTTGCCGTGCCCTAAACTGCTTCGCGATCTCGCCAACAATTCCTTTTCGGAATGCCAGTACGCAGACCACAAAAATCAACCCAATCACGACACTAACCCAGGCACCAACCCTATCTGACAAATATTCCTGCAAGGTGACAACGATGCCCGCACCCACAAATGGACCCAAAAATGTCCCCGTTCCGCCGAGCAAGGTCATCAATATTACTTCACCGGATGTCGATTGGTGAACATCCGATAGCGTGGCCAAGCCAAGCACCAAGGATTTGAGCGATCCGCCCAATCCGGCAAGTGAGGCTGACAAGACGAAGGCCAAAATCTTATACCGGTTGACGCTATAACCGAGCGATATCGCCCGCTGCTCATTCTCGCCAATCGCCTTCAAGACCTGCCCAAAAGGCGAGCCGACAATCTGCTTGATCGCCAGATAGACGCCAACGCTTACCGCGAGCACAAAAAAATACATACTGACATCGGATTGAAGCCCGATGATGCCCAATAAAGACCCGCGCGGCACACCCTGAATGCCGTTTTCACCCCCCGTAAACGAGGCTTCAAGGCAAAAGAAATAGATGCATTGCGCCAAAGCCAGCGTGATCATGGCAAAATAAATGCCCTGACGGCGGATCGCCAAAGCGCCAACGACCAGACCGGTCATCGCGCTTGCAGCCACACCGGCCAAAATAGCCAATTCGGTGGGCAAACCGATTTTCAGCCGCAGCCACGCCGTTACATACCCAGCAATGCCAAAATAAGCGGCGTGCCCGAAGCTCAGCAAGCCGGAAAAACCAAGCAGCAAATTAAAAGCCGCCGCAAAAATACCAAAGCACAAGAGCTTCATCATAAAAACGGGGTAAATGCCAAGAAACGGCACACAGAGCCCAAACATAAGCAAGGCAATCTCGATCCGGCGTGGCCAAGTGATTTGCATCAGTCCCTCCCAAATAGGCCGGACGGCCGCACCAACAAAACAATCGCCATAATCACAAAAATCACCGTCGTTGAAGCTTCAGGATAAACAACCTTGGTAAGCCCCTCGACAAAGCCGAGCATCAAGCCGCTGACAATAGATCCAAAAATCGAACCCATTCCGCCGATGACCACAACGGCAAACACGACCACGACCAGCGACGTCCCCATATGCGGGCTGACTTGGGTAATCGGCGCGGCCAATACACCTGCTAAAGCCGCAAGCGCCACACCTGCACCATAGGTCAACGTTACCATCACCGGAACATTGACACCGAAGGCTTGTGTCAGCGACGCGTTCTCGGTCGCGGCTCGCAGGGTTGCACCAAGTTTGGTTTTTTCAATCAGAAGCCAAGCCAGAAAACATACCGTGAGCGAGGCCAAAATCACCCAAGCCCGGTAAATCGGCAGGATCATAAATCCGAGCTTATAAACACCGGTCAGCGCCTGCGGCACCGGATAGGTATAGCCTGACGATCCAAATTGTTGCTGCATGAAACCTTCGATCATCATCGCAAGGCCAAAGGTGAGCAGCAAATTATAAAGCGGATCGAGCCGGTATAAATGCCTGAGCAACATCCGCTCGGCGACAATCCCGAGACAGCCGACAAGCAGCGGCGCTAACACCAACGCAACCCAATAATTCAGACCAAACCAGTTAAGCAACAAATAGGCGACAAAGCCACCCAACATATAAAACGCGCCATGCGCGAAATTGACAACCCGGAGCAAGCCAAAAATGACCGCCAAGCCGAGGCTTAGCAGGGCATAAAAGGACCCGTTAACAAAGCCCAGAACCAACTGGCCGAGCACAACGGGTAAGGGATATCCTGCAATCGTGGTCATGGTTGCCCACCGGTGAAAGAGAGGAGGACGCGCCGATCGATCCGGCGCGTCTATGTTCGTTAGCTTCCAAAAGGGAAGCTTGGTTTAGCGGTTTATTTCTTGACAAATGGGCAGGTTGAATCGCTTAACGGACCAAAGGCTTCTTCGCCCGGCATGGTCTTGATGAGCTTGTAATAATCCCAAGGGTATTTCGATTCTTCAGGCGATTTGACCTGCATCACATACATGTCATGCACCATCACGCCATCTTCGCGGATATAGCCGTCTTTCACGAACATATCGTTGATTTTCGCCTTGTGGAGTTCTGCCATAACCTTGTCGGAATCGGTTGTGCCCGCCGCCTTAACCGCGTTCAAATAGGTCAAGGTCGAAGAATAATAACCCGACTGATTCATGGTTGGCATTTTACCGGTCTTCGCAAAGAACCTCTTGCCGAAGGCACGGGTTGTATCGTTCAAATCCCAATACCAACCCGTTGTCAGGTAGAGTCCCTTTGCCGTATTGAGGCTGAGGGCGTGAATATCGCTGATAAAAGCCAGCAAAGCGGCCGGCTTCATCGTGGCGGAAATACCGAATTCATTTGCCGATTTCAGCGAATTAACAAAGTCGGTACCAGCATTGGCCAGACCGACCACATCGCCGCCGGAACCCTGCGCCTGGAGGAGGAAGGAAGAGAAATCTGTGGTCCCCAAAGGAACGCGAACGGAGCCAACGACAGTCCCGCCGTTTTTCTCGACCACCTTGGTGGCTGCTTCTTGCAACTGTGTGCCAAACGCGTAATCGGCGGTCAGGAAGAACCACTTTTTGCCCCCCGCCTGCACCATGGCGCTCGCTGTACCATTGGCCAGCGACGTCGTGTCGTAGGAATAGTGAACCGTATAGGGTGTGCAATCCTTATTCGTCAGCGACGAACCAGCAGCGCCCACTGCAAAGAAGGGTACTTTCTTTTCACCTGCAACCTTGGCCATCGCCAAGCTCACACCGGTATTGGAACCGCCGAGCAACATGGTAAGGCCGGATTGATCGGCCCATTCGCGATATTTAGAAGCACCAATATCGGGCTTATTCTGGTGGTCGGCCGAAATGAAAGTAATCGGCTTGCCCAGAACACTTCCACCAAAATCGTCAATCGCCATTTTCACGGCTTCCAAGCCATTCGGCCCGATCACATCGGCATAAACACCGGACATATCGTCGATATCGCCGATCACGACTTGATCTGTAGCTGCTGCTGCGGGGTTAACCGCGGCAAGAGCCGTTGCAATCACCATGGCGGAAACTGCGCCTAAGATTTGATGTTTTTTCATTCCACTTCCCCTTTTTGAAATTTTTTCCCGTTATACGTTTAACACTTTAGACACCCAGGAATTCCTGCAACATCGTCGCACTTGCTTCCAATTCGTCGTTTCGGAGGTGGTGCGCGACCTTGCCCCCATCCATGACGTAAAACCGGTCCGCAAGCCCTGCCGAGAACCGGAAATTCTGTTCCACCAAAACAATTGTATATCCGAGCGCCTTGAGATCGCGGATCATGCGCCCGAGCGTCTGCACAATAACGGGCGCCAACCCTTCCGATATTTCATCCAGCAAGAGAAGTTGCGCGCCCGTGCGAACAATGCGCGCAACCGCAAGCATCTGCTGTTCACCGCCTGACAGCTTGGTGCCAGGGCTCGAAAGTCGTTCTTTCAGATTAGGAAACATTTCAAAAATCTGGTCGATCGACATGCCGCCTTTAGCCGCGACCTTCGGAGGCAATAGGAGGTTTTCGCCCGTTGAAAGCGTTGAAAAAATACCGCGCTCTTCAGGACAGTAACCAACACCAAGCCGCGCAATTTTATGCGGTGCCATAAAGCTTGTTTCCTGCCCGAATACGGAAATGCTACCCGCTCTGCGTCCGGTTAATCCCATGATGGCGCGAAGGGTTGAGGTTCGCCCCGCGCCATTGCGCCCCAACAGCGTAACGACCTCACCTTTTCGAACTTCGAGATCAACGCCATGCAATACGTGGCTCTCGCCATACCAAGCGTGTAGATTTTTGATCTGGAGTATGGTTTCGCTCATGATCAATGGCCCCCAAACTCAGACGTTTCGACGCCCATATAGGCCTCGATCACTTTTGGGTTTTTGGAAACAGTTTCATACGATCCCTCATCAATAACCGTACCGCGCTGCAGCACGGTGATCGTATCGGCAATCGACGAGACGACCGACATATTGTGCTCCACCATCAAAACGGTGCGGCCTTTCGCTGCCTTTTGAATGAGCCCCGTGATGCGGACAATGTCTTCCGCCCCCATGCCTTGGGTGGGCTCGTCGAGCAACATCACTTTAGGATCAAGGGCCAACGTTGTCGCAAGCTCCAATGCCCGCTTTTGCCCATAGGCCAAATCGGCCGCCAACATCGCCGCTTTTGATTCTAGACCGACAAGCTCGAGAATTTCCATCGCTTGGGTATTAAGCGTCTCCAGCACGCGTCCCGATTTCCAAAAATGAAACGAATTGCCCATCGGCCTTTGTAACGCGACGCGGACATTCTCAAGCACGCTGAGATGGGGGAATACCGCCGAAATCTGAAACGAGCGAACTAACCCATGGCGCGCGATATCGGCTGGCTGATGAAACGTGATATCCTGTCCGTCGAATAAAATCGCACCGCGGGTCGGCTGCAAAAATTTGGTCAGCAAATTAAAAACCGTCGTTTTTCCGGCGCCATTCGGGCCGATCATGGCGTGGATGGTGCCACGCTTAACCTGCATCGAAACGCCACTTACCGCCACAAAGCCGCCGAACTGTTTGACAAGATCGCGGGTTTCTAACACGAGGTCAGCGGTCATTGGACACCCCGCTGCTCAATAAGACGCAACGCGAGAGCACAAACGCGATCCATCGCCTGTCTTTTTGGGCGCACAGCCATCTGCATTTCCTCAGCCACCGGATCAAGCCGGTTTTTTTATTTCGTTTAAAGCTTAGCGTGTCTTGTGCGGATATACGACCATTTTACGGCACCAGTTTTGTTCGACTTTTTGCTAAGGCAGAGAAAGATTTCATACCGCCCACTTCAGGTCGAGGCTCCTGTTCAAATGAGCAGATATTCGCTATTGAAATATTAATATATTAGTATACGGTTCACGGAAGGGAGAAAACAAAATGCCTGCCGAAGTGCATTTTCATAACGCATCGCCGCTTCAACGCGTTGCTACGCGTGCCGCCCTGCGTTCGCGATTGAGCCGTCCGCGGACCGCTTCCAGCATCATCCATAGCGATTTGCGCCGAGAAATCGTGAGCTTGGCTCGGAAACCGGGCGATACCATTTCGGAAAAAGAAATCGCAGCGGCTTATGGGGTTAGCCGCACACCCGTTCGCGAAGCCATTCTAAAACTCACCGATGAACGGCTTGTCGAGAGTTTTCCGCAATCGGGTACCTTTGTCGCGCGGATTCCGGTGAACGGCCTTGCGGAAGCAATCATCATTCGCACAGCGCTAGAGCGCGTAACCGTCCGCCTTGCAACCGAGCGTCAAGATTTATTGGCTCTTAAGCAAATTGAGGCCCTTATCGAAACACAGCGTGTGGCCGCGGCAAACGAAGACCGAAACACCTTTCATGATGGCGACGAAGCGTTTCACGAAGCCATCGCCAGTGCTGCGGGACACCCCGGCATCTGGACTTTGGTGCAAACCGTAAAATTCCAAGTCGATCGATATCGTCGACTGACATTGCCCGCACCCGGGCGGATGGTGCGGGTCATTAGCGAGCATGAAACGATTTTGCAGGCGATCAAGTCGGGCAATTCTGAGCGGGCCGAAACCTGCATGATCGATCATCTCGAAGCGCTGGCGAGCTTTTCGGCGCTCAACCACATCAATCCCGATTTTCTGATCCACGAGAATGAGCCGCTGGACCCAACTCACCAACCAAATAAGGCGGATCAATGACCACGCATGCGCCTTTTCTTCACCCTGATCGGTTGTTCCCGGTCGATATGCCCACCCGCTCCATCGCGCGCGGACTATATGAGCGGATTAAAGATTTACCCATTCTTTCCCCGCACGGCCATACCGACCCGCGCTGGTTCGCGGAGAACGAGCCATTCCCCGATCCGTCCACTCTTTTTGTGGTGCCTGACCACTATATTTTTCGGATGCTCTATTCCCAAGGTGTGCCGCTTGAAGCTTTGGGCGTGCCGCGCGTCGATGGCGGACCCGTTGAAATAGATCCGCGCAAGATTTGGCGTTTATTTGCAGCTCACTGGCATTTGTTTCGCGGCACTCCGACACGGCTTTGGCTCGACCATGCATTTTCGACCCTGTTCGATATCCATGAAACACTTTCCGCATCCAATGCGGACGCGATCTACAACACCATTGCGGATCGACTTGGCCAATCCGCCTATCGACCCCGCGCTTTGTTCGAGCGCTTTGGCATCGAGGCCATTGCCACAACCGAAAGTGCGCTTGACCCACTCGAGCAGCATCGACACATTCGCGACTCGGGCTGGAAAGGTAAGGTTCTCACGACCTATCGCCCCGACTCGGTGATTGATCCCGAATTTGAAGGCTTTCATAACAATCTCAAACGCTTCGGTGAAATAACCGACTGCGATACTGGTACCTGGCAGGGCTATTTAGACGCGCACCGCCAACGACGTTCGTTCTTTAAAAGTTTTGGCGCAACCGCAACCGATCATGGGCATTCCACCGCGCGTACCGCCAATCTGTCGCTGGCCGATTGTGAGGCACTGTTTCAACGCGTTGCAACCGCGCCCGCTTCCGTCGCGGATGCCGAATTATTCCGGGCCCAAATGCTCACCGAAATGGCAAAAATGAGCCTGGACGATGGTCTCGTGATGCAAATCCACCCCGGTTCGTCGCGCAACCATAACAAAGGACTGTTCCAGCGCTTTGGTCGCGACAAAGGTGCGGATATCCCGACGCAGACCGATTATGTTTCAGCATTAAAGCCGATGCTCGATCTCGTCGGCAATGAAGCGGGCCTTACCATCATTCTCTTTACGCTCGATGAGACAAGCTATGCGCGTGAGCTAGCACCTTTGGCGGGACATTATCCCGCCTTACGCCTTGGCCCCGCCTGGTGGTTCCATGACAGCTACGAAGGCATGATGCGTTTTCGCGAGATGACGACGGAAACGGCCGGATTCTATAATACCGTCGGCTTTAACGATGACACCCGTGCCTTTTGTTCCATCCCCGCCCGCCACGACGTCGCTCGCCGCGTTGATTGTGCCTACCTTGCCAATCTCGTCACGACCCATCGCCTCAATGAAACAGAGGCACATGACCTCGCCTACCAACTCGCCTACGGCCTCGCAAAGGCCGCCTATCGTCTATAACCATCTAAAACCACAAAGAAAAAGGGAGAGCTCTATGAACACATTTGAAATTTCGCGCCGCAGTCTTCTTGGCGGCGCTGCTACGGTTGCAGTGCTTGGCATCGGATCCTTGCGCGCCTTAGCAGCAGCCCCCGCTGCACCAGTTACCCTTAACATCGTTGACGTCGCAGGTAATCTTGCACTGACCCAACCCGCGATTGAAGCCTATGCGAAGGCTAAGCCGACCTTCGTTTCTAAAATCACCTTTACCAAAGCACCCGCGCCAGAACTTCCCGGCAAAATCAAAGCGCAGCAAGACGCTGGAAAAGTTGACATCGACATGGTGCTTACCGGCACCGACGCATTATCCGCTGGCTTGGATCAAGGACTTTGGGCGCAACTTCTGCCCGATCAGAGCACGGCTTTGCCAAAATTGAATGATATCTATCTGCCAGGTGCCGCAGCGATGCAGGGTCTTGCCAAAGGCCAAGGCGTCATCGTCACCTATTATCCATCCGGCCCTCTGCTTGAATATATGCCTGACCGCATCAAGACACCGCCAACCACGGCCGAAGAGTTGCTGACTTACACGAAACAGAATCCGAACCGCTTCCTCTATGCGCGCCCTGCCAATTCGGGTCCGGGCCGTACCTTTATGATGGGCCTCCCCTACATTCTGGGCGACAGCAATCCAAAGGATCCGATCAAGGGTTGGGACAAAACCTGGGCTTATCTGAAAGCACTTGGCGAAGGTATCGAATATTATCCGACCGGTACGGGCGCCACGATGAAAGAACTCGGCGAAGGTACGCGCGATATCATCGTGTCAACGACGGGTTGGGACATCAATCCCCGCGTTCTTGGCGTCGTGCCGAAGGAGGCCAATATCGCAACGCTGAAAGGCTTCCACTGGGTCACCGATGCGCATTATATGTGCGTTCCGAAGGGGCTTTCAGCGGACAAAATGGCCGTTCTACTCGACCTCATGTCGTTCTTGCTCGAGCCAGCCCAACAGGCCGTTACCTATGACAAGGGCTATTTCTATCCGGGTCCGGCGGTTAAAGGCGTAACATTGGCCATGGCCCCAGCCGACAGCCAAGCTGCGATCAAGGAATTCGGTCGCGCCGAATATGAAGGCTTGATAGCAAGCGCTCCGCTCGAATTGCCTCTCGAGCCCGCTCAAATGGTTCTCGCGTTCCGCCGTTGGGACGAAGAAATCGGTGCGAACAAGACCAAGTAAAACAGTAGGTCGGCCGCCTTCTCAAGCAATTGGGAAGGCGGCCAACCTTTTACAATCAACTTCACAATCGAATCGGAGTACGTCGTCATGGGTTCGCATATCGCATTCCAGTCCTTGCGGCTTGAGAAGGTCGGTCGCACCTTTGGCGCGATGAACGCGCTGCAAGATTTAACGCTCGATATCAAACGCGGCGAGTTTATCGCATTGCTCGGCCCATCGGGCTGTGGCAAATCAACGGCGCTCAACTGCATTGCGGGCCTACTGTCCACCACCAGCGGTGCGATTTGGCTGGACGATGTGCGGATCGACACCTTAGCCGTTGAAGACCGTGGCTTTGGTATGGTGTTTCAAAATTACGCCCTTTTTCCCCATATGACGGTGCGCTCGAATATCGGTTTTGGCCTTCGGATGCGCGGCATTGCGAAAGCGGAACTTGAACGGCGCGTAGACGCAGCGATCCGAACGGTTCGACTTGAAAGCCAAGCGCATAAATTACCGGGCCAACTTTCTGGCGGCCAACAACAACGCGTCGCCATCGCGCGCGCGATTGCAATTGATCCACCCCTTGTGTTGATGGATGAGCCGCTCTCCAACCTCGACGCCAAATTGCGTCTCGAAATGCGACAGGAAATCCGTCGGATCCATCAAGATTTGGGTGGCGTGACAATTTACGTAACCCACGACCAAGACGAGGCTTTGTCGCTCGCCGATCGCATCGTCGTGCTGCGCGATGGGATGATACGACAAGTGGGCACGCCGGAAGATCTTTATTTAAGGCCCGCCCATATCGATGTTGCCGAATTTATGGGATTTCGGAACAGGCTCGAAGGTGTACTTGCGAACGGTAGCGCAGTCTCTCCGATGACGCGGGCCAACGCCGTATTCGGTGGAACCACGCTTGAGGGCGTTGCGCTCCATGCATTATCGGGCGGGTCAGTGACAGCCGCTATCCGTCCGGATGATTTAACGCCTGTTTCCACGGCGAGCCCGGGAATTGAGGCCGTTGTCGAGGCTATCGAATACCGCGGTCGTGATTTCTTCGGTTCAGCGCGAAGCAGTTCAGGAACCGAATTATTTTTTCGCTCGGAATTATCCTTGGAGCGCGGCGCCTCGGTGCGTCTGAATGCCGACCCCGCCAAGATTCTCTTGTATGAGGGAGCGGGAGCATGACGGAAGCCAATATTCCCTTTCGGGTAAGGCTAGCCGCACGCGGGGTCGACGGGGTGACGTTACTGGTCATCCCCGCGCTCATCTTGCTGGTAGCGCTCTTCCTGTATCCCTTCAGCTATGGTTTGATCCTCTCATTCCGACCCAAAGACGGGACACTTTTCGGCAATTACGGGCATTTTTTCTCCGATCCGTTCCTCTACAAAACAATTTGGACGACCTTGGCCTTAGCCATTCCCGTTACCATCATTAATCTTGTCGCAGCGGTACCCGTTGCGTTTCGCGTGCGGAAGATGCGTTATCAGCGGCTGATCACAACGATCTTGGTCTTGCCGATTACGCTCGGCACTGTGCTCGTGGCCGAAGGCATGTTAAATTATTTTGGTCCGCAAGGTTGGTTCATTCGAACGCTGACACTTCTCGGCCTTGGCTCGCCTTCTTCGATCAAGCTCGTGCATAATTATTGGGGCGTATTTTTGTCGCTGGTGATTACGGGCTTTCCCTTCACCTTCCTGCTCACATTGTCCTATGTTAGCGGCATTGACGTGGCCCTTGAGAATGCCGCTGCAACCTTGGGCGCACGCTCTGCCGCCCGCTTCCGGACAATCTTTTTACCGCTGCTCGCCCCAGGCCTCGCAATCACGTTTTGCTTGAGTTTCGTGCAGGCCTATTCGGTGTTTCCGTCAGCCGTTTTATTGGGGGCGCCAGCCGGTCCCACGCGGGTTATCTCGATTGCCGCTTACGAGGCGGCTTTCGAGCAATACGACTACTCGCTCGCTTCTGCCATCGCCATGATCATGGGCGGTGTCCAACTTGTCGTCGTCGTAGGCGTCTTGATGTCCCGCTCGTTGTTCTATCGCGGACCCGCTGCTGGTGCGAAAGGTTAACGCCATGACAATACTTTCGGATTCCCGATCCCTCACCGCGCGCGACGTTGGTGCTAAGCTTTGGGTCATCTCGATTTGGACCCTGCTCATCTTCTTCGTCATCAATCTCTTCGGCATTATTGGCGCCGTAGTAACAAGTTCCTTTGCGACGCGTTGGCTTCGCTCTTGGATGCCGAGCGGTTTCACCACCGATTGGTATGTGTCAGCGTGGTCAGAATTCCAACTCGGCGATGTACTGATGACAACGTTTCAAGTGGTCGGCGCCGTTGTCGTGCTATCCGGTGTCATCGGCGTGCCAGCGGCTTATGCGATGGCGCGGCGTGAGTTTCCCGGCAAAAAGGCGACCATGTTGGTGTTTCTTTTGCCTTTGTTAGTGCCGCCGATTACCTATGGCATTCCATTAGCGACTGTTCTCTACCAAACTGGCTTTGGTGGAACGCTTACCGGCGTTATTCTCGCCAATCTCGTTCCAACCGTCCCCTTCGTGATCTTAGTGATGATCCCGTTTATCGAACAGATCGATCCGCGGATTGAATCCGCCGCACGTGTATTTGGGGCAGGCACGTTTCGTCTGTTTATCCACGTCTTGTTGCCGTTACTGACCCCAGGCGTGTTGGCGGCCCTGTTGTTGGTGCTTGTCCGGACCATCGCTATGTTTGAACTAACGTTTTTAACGTCCGGTCCGACAAGCCAAACGCTAGTGGTAGCTCTGTATTATTCTGTCTTTGCTGCAGGTGTTCGCGCCGTACAATCGATTGACGCCATGGCGGTGATCTATATGTCGCTAACGTTGATCTGGTTGATTATTGCGTTGCGCTTCGTCAATCCTACCCAAATCGTAACGCGGGGCAAACAGGCCCGCGACTAAAAGGAAACGTCCCCCATGAGACAAGCTTGGCGCTGGTTTGGCCCGCATGACCCCGTTAGCCTTGATGATGTACGCCAAGCGGGTGCGAGCGATATCGTCAACGCTTTACATCAGCTCAAACCGGGTGACGTCTGGACCGAAGCTTTGGTCGCAGAGCGCAAGAACCTGATCGACACCACGCCCGCCGGCCGCACGTCGCTGGTTTGGTCGATTGTCGAAAGCATTCCCGTGCCCGACGATGTGAAGCGCTTGGGCAAAAATGCCAAGACGTCGATCGACCGTTGGATCGCCAGCATGGAAGCTGTGGCAAAAAGCGACATTAAAACCATCTGCTATAATTTCATGCCGGTGGTCGACTGGACCCGCACCGATCTCGACGCGCCGTTGCCCACCGGTGCCACATGTTTACGGTTTGATATTTACCGCTTCGCGGCGTTTGAACTCTATATTTTAATGCGGCCCGGTGCCGAGCAAGACTATAGCGACGCGATCAAAAGCCAAGCCAAACGGGTCTTTGACGCCATGTCGCAAGCCGATATCGATTACCTCGTGATGGTGATTGCGAGTGCGTTACCAGGCTCAACAACCGAGCCTTTGACCATTGAAGCTTTTCGCGACAAACTTGTCGCCTACCGCGATATCGACGCTGCAGTTCTCCGTCGTCACTTTATCGAGTTTCTTGAGGCGGTGACACCGGCAGCTGAAAAACTCGGCGTGAAATTGACGCTGCATCCTGATGATCCGCCGCGTTCGCTGTTTGGTTTGCCCAGGATTGCCTCGACAAAAGACGATTTCGAGGCCCTCTTTGATGCCGTGCCAAGCGAGGCAAACGGCATGTGCTTTTGCACAGGTTCACTTGGCGTTCGTCCGGAGAACAACCTTGTCGCGATGGCTGAACATTTTGCACCGCGTATTCATTTCGTGCATTTACGCTCAACCAAGCGTGATGCGGAAAATCCTTTGTCCTTTTATGAAGCGGATCACCTCGACGGTGACGTCGATATGGTTGGCGTCATCGGCGCGTTGGTCGCGGAGGATCGCAAGCGGCCCGAGGGTTCGAAGATCCCCTTCCGCCCCGATCACGGTCATAGGATGCTCGATGATCTGACCAAGAAAGTTACGCCCGGCTATACCGCCATCGGTCGCCTTAAAGGGTTGGGTGAGTTGCGCGGTGTTATCCGTGCTGTGGAGCGCCTGTCGTGAACCGCCTGTCCTTCGACACTTTAGCACATCTGCCGCCATCGATCCGCCGGCCGTCTTATGACCGCTCAAACGTTAAAATTGGTATGGTGCATTTGGGTATTGGCGCGTTTCATCGGGCCCATCAGGCGGTCTATGCGGAAGATTGTCTGGAGCGTGGCGATCTGCGATGGGGCATTTTAGGTGCAAGTCTGCGCTCCCCGGACACGCGCGATGCGTTGGCACCACAAGACGGGCTGTTTACCGTCGCCGCGCGCAGCAGCGAGCAAGACGCATTTCGCGTCATCGGCTCCGTTGTCAACTTATTGGTCGCGCCAGAAAACCCGCAAGGGCTGATTGAGGCAATGGCGCATCCGGACGTCAAAATCGTTTCATTGACGGTTACGGAAAAAGGCTATTGCATTGACCCTCTCACAGGGCGACTGAACGAATCCCACCCCGACATCGTGCATGATCTTGCCCATTCTGATCATCCGCGCTCGGCACCGGCGTTTATCGTCGCGGCCTTGAAACGTCGGCGTGAACGCGGGATTGCGCCTTTCGCAGCGCTCTCCTGCGATAATCTGCCCGCGAATGGCGAAAAACTCCGTGCGATTATTATGAGACTTGCTGCGCTCTTTGATCCGGCACTGGGCAAGTATGTTGAGCAACATGTCGCGTTTCCGTCAACCATGGTGGACCGCATCGTGCCGCAAACAACCGATGCGGATCGCGCACTTGTAGGCCAAGCCTTAGGGGTCGAGGATGCTTGGCCGATTGTTACCGAGCCCTTCACCCAATGGGTGATCGAGGATCATTTCCCAGAAGGCCGCCCCGATTGGGGCGCAGTCGGCGCCGAACTCGTCAAAGACGTCGCGCCCTATGAGGCGATGAAGCTCCGACTGCTCAACGGGGCTCATTCGATGCTCGCTTATTTGGGCTCGATCGCTGGACACATTACGGTGGCGGAAGCGATGGCGGATACAACGCTTGGCTCGTTCATCGAAGATTTCATGGTGGAGGATGTAACGCCCACCCTGTCCGTCCCGGAAGGTGCTAATGTCCCGGCCTATCGCCAAGCCTTGTTGGAGCGGTTTCGGAATACGTCGCTCAAACACCGCCTCGTACAAATCGCGTCGGATAGTTCGCAAAAGATACCGCAACGCTTTTTGGGAACGGCAAAAGATCGGCTCGCGATGGACCTGCCGTTAGGCCGCCTCGCCGATGGGATTGCCGCCTTCATTCATTTTGCTGGGGGACGGGATAAAGACGGCCAACTGTTCGACTGGAAAGATCCGTTAACGGACGAGATCAGGCAGAGATTGGCCGTCGCCGGCCCTCAAACTGAGTCCGTTGTCGACGCCGTGTTGAGCGTTGAAAGTGTCTTCGGGACAGAATTACCAAATAATCCTCGCTTTCGATCACCTATTCTTGAGGCCTATCGTCGCCACATCCGGTAGAGGAGAAAAATACCATGGCGCTCGACAAAGAAATCCCACACGAGAGTAAGGCGTCAAAGGATACGTCCTATTTCCGGTTCCATCTCCCTCATATCCATCTTAACTCGGTTTTTGGAGATGATTGGTTCGCACTCAAAGCAGAAGCGTTCGCTCGGTTTTTCGGTACGCCCGTGTTTCTCATCGGCCAGACCTGCATCGTAGCCCTTTGGATTATTGCCAATCTTGTCGGATGGACACAATTTGACATCTATCCCTTCATTTTACTGAACTTGGCCTTCAGCCTTCAAGCTGCCTATGCTGCACCTTTAATTTTGCTGGCACAGACACGCCAAGCAGATCGCGACAAAACCCATGCGGAAGCCGATGCTCAACACCGCGAGGACATTGCGCGGGCCAGTGACGAGCGGCAGGCCCTTTCGGCTAGGCAAACAAGTTTACTGGTTGATATGTTGGAACAAAACACTCAACTCACCGAAACAATCAAGACGCTCACCGAACGCCTTGAAGCCCTGACGATTGAAATGCATAAAAAACTGTTGGCCAACGATACCAAAACATCCACTGCATAAGCAGTTCTCACACTCTGAAGCGACCCCTCATGGCGGCGACATCATCCCCTGAACAAGCGGGATATCTTCCTCGCGGGGCAAATAAACCCTGATCCGTAAGCTACGGTCGGCTTTCATCTCCCAGCTATGATTTTTTATTCGGGCACCCTTCTCGATCAAGGCGCGGACAAAACCATCGCCAATCCTTCGTGCGATCAGGTCGGTAAAATCCATTCCCTCTGTTGAATAGCCTCCGGACTCAAGGATCGCTAGAACATGGTTGATCTCGCGTTTGAAATCGGCTGCCGGGATCAGATGGGTTAAAGCGGTTACTTTCATCGAGTTCCTTGTTGAACGTCTCTGGCTGCGATTGAGCACGTTTAAAACACGTCTAGCCCCAACCCATTAAACTTAACGCATCCTATTTTAGCATCCCATGCTATCATGTGTTTCGACCACGCACGATGGCCGCATTCCAAGCAGGAGAGATCGATGGCAAAAGGTCAGACAAAGAGCAACAAAGAGACAAAAAAGCCGAAAGCGGATAAGAATCAATCCAAATCGGGGGGCTCAGCCTATAAGCAGGCGCAAACATCCGGCGGTCAATCTGCCTTGATCGCTCCTAAAAAATCTTAATGGCATAGATTTCAGTCAAATCTGAACCATTGGCTAGACGTAGCAGATCGTTTTTGCTAACGGACGGTTCGTAATCTTTAACATGATCGGCAGTTACAATCGATTTTTGAGTAGAAGTTTACGTCTCAAATTCATTTTCTGTCGTTCCTCGACCAATCCTCTTTCATTTAAGCAAAGGTAATCTGATGAAGAAAATAGCACTTGTATTGACTGCTATCGCAGCGCTCGCCGCAGTTCCTGCTGAAGCCACGAACATGAAGCATGTTGCTAAAAAGCCGGTGCCTGTTGCAGCACCCGCTGCACCGGTCAGCGACGGCTTCCTGGTGTGCGGCCTTTGGGTTGTCCCGGCACACTGCTCGACGCAGGATCGCGTCATCGGATCTCTCGTCATCGGCACCGCCGCTGGCGCGGCCGTAGGTTATATCGCAGCTTGGAGCGGTGCTTCGATCGCCGGTGGCGCATCGGTTGCCGCAACGGTTCAGAACGCCACCCTCATCGGTGCAGGTGTTGGTGCCGTTGCCGGCGCTGCAGCTTTGGCGAACAAATAAATCCTTTAAGACCTCGATCTATCTTTGAGGATAAAAGGCTGCTGACTTGTTTACCCCCGAACATTGGATGTCCAGCATTCGGGGGTAATTTTGAATCGGGTTGTGTTTTCTTCGCTTCGCCGACCAGCGATTGAGACAGTGAGCGGTTTTCGGGCGCTTATCTTGCGGCAGTGTCTGCGCTTTTCAGGTATTGCTAGGGTCAAAAAGCCTATGACAATGTCCGACGCACAGCGTCCTGCCATCCGGCGATCAAGCGTTGCCGGACGTGCGCCTGAAGGCTTGGCGTAAACCGGCGTTCGAGTTTCCAATTGGCCATGAATTCGGATGGCTCTGGGCAAAGCCCTGCCGAAAGACCCGCCAAATAAGCAGCGCCCAAAGCCGTCGTTTCGGTAATGGACGGGCGATCCACGGGGGCGTCCAAAATATCCGCCAACCGTTGCATCGTCCAATCGGAGGTCGTCATGCCGCCATCGACACGCAGGATGCTTTTGGCATTGGATGAGCCGGGCCAGTCCGCCCGCATCGCCGACATCAAATCATGCGTCTGGTAGCAAACCGCCTCCAATGCGGCGCGGGCGAATTCCTGCGGACCGGTGTTTCGCGTCAGCCCAAACATCGCGCCGCGTGCATTCGCATCCCAATAGGGCGCGCCGAGACCCACAAAGGCCGGCACGAGATAGACAGCCTGTTCCGGGTCGGCGGCAGCGGCGAGTGAACCCGTCTCGGCGGCATTTCCGATCACTTTCAACCCATCGCGCAACCATTGGACCGCGGCACCTGCAACAAAGATCGACCCTTCCAACGCAAAAGTCCGTTTGCCCTTCAACTGATAGGCAATGGTCGTGAGGAGCCGGTTTTTGGACCGGATGGCCGTCTCGCCGGTATTTAATAACGCAAAGCAGCCCGTCCCGTAGGTCGATTTCATCATGCCCGGCTCAAAACAGGCTTGGCCCACGGTCGCCGCCTGTTGATCGCCCGCGATGCCGCGAATGGCGATGGGGCCGTCAAAGAGCTCGGGCGAGGTTTCGCCATAAAGTGCCGAAGAATCCTTAATTTCTGGCAGCAAAGCACGCGGAACGTTCAACAGTTCCAATAGTTCGTCATCCCACTCGCCCGTATGGATATTGCACAGCATCGTGCGCGACGCATTGGTGGCGTCCGTTGCGTGCTCCCGTCCCCCTGTCAGGCGCCAGAGTAGAAATGTATCGATGGTTCCAAACGCTAATTCGCCACGCTCTGCGCGTTGTCTTGCGCCGGCAACGCTGTCCAAAATCGCCCCAATTTTGGTGCCGGAAAAATAAGGGTCGAGCAAAAGGCCCGTCTTGCTGGCAATCAACTCCTCGTGCCCCTCGGCTTTTAAGTGTTCGCACCGCTCTGCCGTTCGCCGGTCCTGCCAAACAATAGCGTTATGAATGGCTTTTCCAGTCGCACGATCCCAAATGACCGTCGTTTCGCGCTGGTTGGTAATGCCGACGGCCGCAATATCGCGCGCGGTGGCACCGATCTTCGCGATCGCCGAACGGCATGTCGCAAGTACGGTTGACCAAAGGTCTTCCGGATCGTGCTCGACCCAACCGGGTGCCGGAAAATGCTGTGGAAATTCCTGTTGCGACATGCTTTTGATCTCGAAGCTGTCCGACAACACAAGGGCGCGCGTCGATGTCGTTCCCTGATCGATAGCGAGAAGATAAACCATTACAATATTCCCTTCCCTACGAATTCCCCTATACACCCAAACGGTAGATTGCTTTTTTGTTTAAGCCTACCGTCCTAAAGAATTTATATCGAATGAGAACGGAAAATTCATGCTTGTCGATCTCGCTATAATCGGGGGTGGCATTAACGGCTGCGGCATCGCGCGTGATGCTGCCGGGCGCGGCCTTTCGGTGTATCTTTGCGAACAAAATGATTTGGCAAGTGGCACCTCCTCTTGGTCCACCAAACTCATCCATGGCGGATTGCGCTATCTTGAGCATTACGAATTTCGCTTGGTTCGAGAGGCGTTGATAGAGCGGGAAACCTTATGGGCGCTGGCTCCCCATATCATCTGGCCTCTCCGGTTTGTGCTTCCCGCGCACAAGGGCTTACGTCCGCCTTGGCTCTTACGCCTCGGCCTTCTGCTGTACGATTATCTGGGCGGCCGCAAACTGTTGCCCGCCACCCGCACCTTGAACCTTGAAACCGATATAGCGGGCTCGCCCTTGAAGCCTGGAACGAAGACTGGCTTTGAATATTCGGATTGCTGGGTGGATGACGCGCGCCTCGTTGTCCTGAACGCTATGGATGCGCGGGATCACGGCGCGATCATCGAGACCCGGCAAAAACTCGTTGGTGCAGAACGCAATGACGGGGTGTGGCATTTGACCCTTGAATCGCAGACAACGGGCGAACAGAAAACCATCCACGCCAAAGCGTTGATCAATGTTGCCGGACCTTGGGTCGGCGATGTCCTCATAAGTAAGGTGAGATCCAATACGGTTGCAAAAGTTCGGATGGTGCAGGGTTCGCACATTGTGGTGCCTGAGCTCTATGACCATGATCGGGCGTATATTTTTCAAAACAAGGACGGCCGCATCATTTTCGCCATTCCCTACCAGCACCGCTTTACACTGATCGGTACGACAGACCGCGACTATAAGGGTGACCCGGCCAAGGTGCACGCGACGGAGGAGGAGATTACCTATCTGATTTCAGCAACCAATGAATATTTCAAGCGGCCCATCCAGCGGGAAGACGTCGTATGGTCCTATTCCGGCGTGCGTCCGCTTTACGATGACGGTGCCAGCAAAGCCCAAGAGGCCACACGGGACTACGTCTTGAAGCTCGATGCCAGCGAAAATGTCGCGCCGTTGCTCTCGATTTTTGGTGGCAAGATTACAACCTATCGCCGGTTGGCCGAAGCTGCCCTTGAGCATTTTTCGCCCTATTTTCAGGGCATGATGACCAAAGCAGGCTGGACGGCAAAAGCCCCGCTCCCCGGTGGTGACTTCCCCGTTTCCGGCTACACCCTGTTGGTCGACGACATCGCAGCGTCCTATCCCGATCTCGACCGCGTCCTGATTGCGAGACTGGTTAGAAGCTACGGCACGCGGACACGGGTAATCCTGGGCGATGCGAGAACCATGTCTGATTTGGGCGTCTTGTTTGGCTCGACACTCTCGGCCAAAGAAGTCGACTATCTGCAGGCGCAAGAATGGGCGCAAACTCCTGACGATATCCTTTGGCGACGCTCAAAACTGGGACTGGCGCTTTCGAAGGCCGAGCAGGAAGAACTTGGCCGGTTTATGAACGATCGTGCAACAGCGGAACGCTCCGCATCGATTTGAGCATTGGTTCACTTTTGAGCACCATCGTTTTCGTGGCAGATCCATGCCGGTTTTTGGACTTGGGATACACCTTGGCTTGACCCATTTTGCACTGATGGAACGATCTGTCCCATTAAGCCGTGATCTGGGGTTGGCCCTTCGACGGTACGTTCATGGGAGACGGCCACGAGAACGCGGACATTTAAAATTTGTTGAATGTACGAGATAATTTTCTGGTGCCGCAGGGGAGGATTGAACTCCCGACCTCACCATTACCAATGGTGTGCTCTACCACTGAGCTACTACGGCATCACAAAAAAACGAACGCATAGGATGCTGAACGAAGCACCCCCAAGCGGCGCGGACACTGCCATATGCCTTGCCGCATAGCAAGAAGGCGGCTGAATTTTCTTTGTTCTTTCTGAAAGGGCCAAACTTTCTCCTCGATTAGGTGGATAAACGAGCCTTTCAGAACCATCTCATCATGCTTGCAACCTTCGGCGCTTCATCCTAATCGTGCGGCTCAATAAAATCGAAGCTCGAATCGTTTACGGATCTAAAGGTAAAAGGGGAGTTGGAATGACGACACCTCCTAGGCATCCACGCTTTGAGCGCTCGGCAAATGCGCTTCGGGAAAATCTAAAACGGCGCAAGGCGCAATCGAGAGCACGCGTATCAGGCTTGGGGCCACAGATCGGCGAGCAAAAGAGTCGGATGGCCCCAAGGCCAACCGGCCAAGAGGAACAATAATGGATCGTATTCGCATTGGCGGTGGACGGAAACTCGAAGGTATCATTCCGATTTCAGGTGCAAAAAATGCCGCTCTTCCCTTGATGATCGCAAGCATTTTATCGCGCGAGACGCTAACGCTGCATAATGTCCCACGGCTCTCCGATGTGCGTTTGTTGATGCGCATTTTGGGAAATCACGGCGTAGATGCAGCCATAAGCGGCAAACGTATCGGCCAGTCGGACGAAAGTGGCGAAACCATTACGCTGTCGGCCCGCGATATTGTCGATACAACCGCACCTTACGAATTGGTTTCGCGGATGCGGGCAAGTTTCTGGGTTGTCGCTCCATTGTTGGCGCGGATGGGTGAAGCACGCGTTTCGCTCCCCGGCGGCTGCGCAATTGGGACACGGCCCGTCGATCTTCTGCTGATGGCGTTGGAAAAGCTCGGCGCGCAGATCGAAATCGACGCCGGTTACGTTGTTGCTAAGGCACCTAGAGGCTTGCGCGGTGGCGAAATTGACTTTCCTAAAGTTACCGTTGGCGGCACCCATGTCGCCTTGATGGCGGCAAGCCTTGCGCGGGGCACAACCGTAATCAAAAATGCGGCTCGCGAGCCCGAAATAACCGATCTTGCCGAGTGCCTGGTTAAAATGGGGGCTAAAATCGAAGGTGCTGGCACCTCAGAGGTGGTTATTGATGGTGTATCGCAACTCGACGGTGCGCATCATCATGTCCTGCCCGATCGGATCGAGACAGGTACTTACGCCATGGCCGTGGCAATGGCGGGCGGCAATGTGCTACTCGAAGGCGCACGCCGCGATTTGTTAGCCTCCGCGTTCTCCGTGCTTGAAAAAGCAGGTGTCACTGTCATCGACGAAAAAGACGGTATTCGCATCATCCGCAATGGCACACCGCTCTTGCCGGTGGATGTAGCAACCGAACCTTTCCCAGGATTCCCGACCGATCTTCAAGCCCAATTTATGGCCCTGATGACGAAAGCTAACGGTGATTCCGTGGTGCACGAGACAATTTTTGAAAACCGCTTCATGCATGTCCAGGAGCTTGCCCGTCTCGGCGCACGCATCAGCCTCGACGGTGACAAGGCCTTTATTAAAGGCAACAGCCGCTTGACGGGTGCACCCGTGATGGCAACGGACCTGCGGGCCTCCGTTTCACTTGTTATTGCCGGATTAGCCGCCGAGGGCGATACACTCGTAAACCGTGTCTATCATCTGGACCGCGGTTTTGAGGCACTTGAGAAAAAACTTGGGCGGTGCGGGGCCGATATTGAGCGCCTTTCTGGCGAAAAATAAAAAATTTGTCCTCACTAGGGCTTATCCCTGTTTCGTGGGATCGGTATCGCGCGCTATAGTCGGAGCGTCGACTTCACACAGAATGGAATGGCAATGGTTAAGGTTGCGGCCTTCGATCCGGAAGATTTGGTGGTCATCTCGGCGCATCTTGAAGGCTCCCGCTTGACGGCAGCTGATATGGCCTATTTGCCCAAGGAACGGCGCTTTGTCATAGCCCTTAATCGACCGGTCGCCGGTGACACCGATGAGCGGCGGGAAACCGGCCTGCATTTTGAGAGAGTATCCCGCGCCATGACGTCAAAACTGCCGTCAAACGCACCGGACACACCGCTTACCTTGATGGGCATCGATTATGAGGCGTTTGACGCCCCCTCAGGACATGTCGTCTTATTGTTTGAAGGCGGGGGCGCGGTTAGACTTTTGGTCGAATGTCTTGAAGTCGCGATGACAGACCTGACGCCGGTGAGCCCGGAGAAGTAAAATACCATGGTACTCCGTCTTTCTTCCCAAGACCCCGACTTTGACCACCAGATTGCGGAACTCCTCGCCGGCAAGCGGGAAATCTCCGAAGATGTCGACCAAACCGTCCGCGCCATTATTGCTGACGTGATAGAGCGCGGTGATACGGCTCTCGTCGATTACACACAACGTTTTGACCGTTTGGCGCTAACCGCTGATCACATTCGCATATTGGAAGCGGAGGTTGATCACGCGTTGACCCAGTGCGACGCTGACGCTTTGAGCGCTTTAACGTTCGCAAGGGACCGCATCGAAGCCTACCATATCCGCCAGAAGCCTTCGGACGAGCGTTATACCGATAGCGCAGGCGTCACCCTTGGCCACCGCTGGACAGCCATTGAGGCGGTCGGGCTTTATGTGCCGGGTGGGACCGCGAACTATCCGTCCTCCGTATTGATGAATGCTGTTCCTGCGCGGGTTGCCGGCGTTCCCCGCATCGTCATGGTGGTACCTACACCCGACGGTATCCTTAACCCGTTGGTGCTGGCTGCGGCCCGCATTGCAGGCGTGACGGAAATTTATCGGGTTGGCGGCGCCCAAGCGATCGCGGCATTGGCATATGGCACAAAAACCATCGCGCCGGTTGCCAAAATCGTCGGACCCGGTAATGCCTATGTTGCAGCCGCCAAAAGACGCGTGTTTGGCCAAGTCGGCATTGATATGATTGCCGGGCCATCGGAAGTTCTGATATTGGCGGATGGACATGCCAATCCCGATTGGATCGCAGCTGACTTGCTCGCCCAAGCCGAACATGACACAGCGGCACAATCGATCCTTGTTACGAATTCTGCAGGTTTGGGCGATGCGGTGGCACTCGCCGTTGACCGACACCTCACAACCTTGCCTCGGGCCGACATCGCGGGCGCCAGTTGGCGCGATCATGGTGCGATTATCATCGTTGATACGCTCGAAAGCGCCATTCCTTTAGTGGATCGTCTCGCACCCGAACATCTGGAAATAGAAGCCGATCATGCGGATGAACTGGCCGGCATGATTCGCAACGCTGGCGCTATTTTCTTGGGTGCCCACACGCCGGAAGCGATTGGCGATTATGTCGGCGGCACCAATCACGTTTTGCCGACCGCACGCTCCGCACGCTTTTCGTCGGGACTTGGCGTACTGGATTTCATGAAGCGCACCTCCATCCTATCTTGCACGCCCGAAGCTCTGCGAGCTTTGGGTCCTTCTGCCATTGCCCTGGCAGAAAGCGAGGGGCTTGGCGGTCATGCTCGCTCTGTCGCAATTCGGCTTAATCTCGGCTAAGAAGGGTGCATGGCCCCGCTCACGGATCCGAACAACCGCCTGGTCTCGATAACCCTCGACGAGGGATCGATTGGTCGTGGTGGCCCAGAACAGGAACATGAGCGCGCGATTGCGATCTTTGACCTGATTGAAAGTAACACATTCAGCGTAACCGGTCATTCCAATGGCCCGTTTACACTCGCCGTCGGCCTCCTCGCCAATAAGCTCGTCCTCGATATCCGCGACGAACAAGGCCGACCGATAACCGCACATATTTTGTCGTTGACGCCGTTTAGGCGCGTGGTGAAAGATTATTTCCTGATCTGCGAAAGTTATTATCAGGCCATCCGGTCGGCCAGTCCTTCACAAATTGAAGCCATCGATATGGGCAGGCGCGGGCTCCACAACGAGGCTGCGGAATTACTGATCGAACGGTTAGACGGCAAGATCGAGGTCGATTTTGACACGGCCCGGCGGTTGTTTACGCTGATCTCTGCACTCCATTGGAAAGGCTGAGCGGTTGACCGGCGCACGCAAAGTGCAAGCGGTGCTGTTTGCATGCGCAATGAACGCAGTACGATCTCCAATGGCCGAAGCCTTAGCTCGGTCTTATTTTGGTCAATCGCTTTATATTCAATCGGCCGGAATTCGAAAAGGCGTGGTGGACGGGTTCGCGCTATCGGTGCTGGAAGAACTCGGCATCGACGCCAAAGGCCATAAGCCGCACACGCTTGAAGAATTGGCAGAATGGGAGGGGCTGAATTTCGATCTTATCATCACATTGTCACCCGAAGCCCACCACGCCGCGCTGGAATTGACAAGAACGATCGCCGTCGAGGTCGAGTATTGGCCAACGCCTGATCCATCCATTGTCGAAGGAAGCCGCGATGCAAGGCTTGAGGCCTACAGGGCCGTACGCGACAAGCTTGCTAGCCGGATTATCGAACGATTAAGGTAGTCGTCCTACTCCCGATGCAACACATGCTCGACAAACCAATCGGCCCAAGGCTTGGTTTTGAAGTCGCGTTCAAGCGCTTCCGGATCATAAATGGTCTCAACCCAGGTCTGAAAATCCAGCCCTTTATCCAACCCCTCAAGGCGGTAGCGCTGAAAGAACGCGTCTAAAATACCCGTTTTGGCAAATTTGAAATGGCCATAGCGCCAGGAGAGTTGTTGCAGTGCTTCGTCGAGCGGTCGTTTCTCGTGCACCAGCAAATAAAGAGTTGCCATAAACCCCGCGCGGTCCGCGCCCGATTTGCAATGCGCCAATACGGGATAGGTTAGCCCTTCAAAAAAGACCTTCGCCGATGCAATCTTGTCGCGATCCGGCGCACCGCGTGATCGGATCACAAAATCAACAAGCTTCAAACCGGAAGCCTCGCAGGCTTCACGCTCTAACGGCCAAGATCCAAATTCACGGCCGCCACGCAAATTGATAATCGTTTTAACTCCCGCCACCGCCGATTGCGCAATCTGCCGCGGTGTTGGTTGTGCCGCCCGCCAGAAGTTCGGTGAAACGGGATGGCGGTTAAGATAGATCAGCCTGAAGATCCCGTGGTCTACAAAGACCATATTCATCCAAGCCGAAAGCCGATGGAAGAACCCCTTAATTGGCCTATCCCACCGCGCAATATTGGACTGCCGCCGCTCATGACGAAATTTCAGTGTCGTGAATTTTTTCAGCACAATCGATCCAACATCCCTAAAAACTAAGCCTTGTTGGGTTACAGCTTAGAGCAATCAGAGGGCGTGTCCCTAACAGTCAATAGCCCGAAGGGCAAGGCAAACATGGCTTTTCGACGCGGATCGAACATGCTATTCGAGCATTCTAATGATTAAAACCAAGGGTTCGCTTTTATGACCTATCTTGATTATTCAGCGCTTGAGCAGGCTCCCCTTCAAACCACGCCTTACGAGTATCTGATCGTCGAAAAATTCGTGAAGCCTGAAAAATTTGCAGAAGCCATGGCCGATTTTCCGGACGTGCCAGGCCCCGGTTCGCACCCGCCCTCGCAGCTTTCGATCAACGGTCGTTTCAAAGCCTTGCTTGATGAATTGCAAGCTGATGCGTTTCGCAAAGCCATTGAACAGAAATTCAATATTGATCTAACGGGCCGCCCAACCATGTATACGGTCCGCGGTTTTTTACGCGGTACCGATGGCAGCATTCACACTGACAGCGAGACCAAAATTATCACCGTTTTGCTTTATCTGAATGACGAGTGGGGCGTGGAAGGTGGGCGTCTGCGGATATTAAACAACGGCACCGACCTTGAAAATTATGTCGCTGAAGTGCCGCCCTCGCTTGGTACTTTATTAGTATTTAAACGTTCAGATAACTCGTGGCACGGCCATAAACCGTTCGAAGGCCAGCGCCGCGTCGTGCAGATGAACTGGGTGCTCGATAACAATGTTGTCAACCGCGAACAGCGCCGCCATACGCTCTCGACCCAATTCAAACGCTTGAAGAATTTTCTGATCGGTCGCGCCGCCTGAGGGTGAGTAAATGCCTTAATTGGCCTACGCAAAGCGTTAATACCGTTGCGACGGCCGGTAGCGTAACATCGGTCGCTGTGCCCAAAATGGCTTTAGCAGCATCGGGGACGAACGCGTCTGATAAAGCGAGTTCTCCTGCTGCCCAACCGATCAACCCAACCGCGAGATAAACCAAGAGCGGGTATTTAACGATCAGCTCTCCTAACAAATTCGCTCCCCATACGATGATCAGGATCGATAGGGCCAATCCGGCGACCAATACCAACGGCGTGTCATGCGCAATGCCAACAATCACAATGACGTTGTCGATACTTAAGACGATATCAGCCAACGCGATGGCCTGAACGGCTCGCCATAAGTAGCGAGGCGATTCAATATTTTCTGAAGTCTCCGTCGAATCGGTCACCATTAAACCCGTCGCAATCCAAACAAGTAGAATTGCCCCGGCGCATTTTAAGCCAGCGATCGTGAGGAAGGGTGCAGCCATCATCGAAAAGACAATACGCAAAGCAATCGCGGTCAAAGCGCCGAGGATCATGCCAATCTGACGTTGCTGTGACTGCAGGTTACGACATGCCAAAGCAATCAATACTGCATTGTCACCCGACAACACCAGATTGGCCCAAAAAACTTCACACAGTTTGGCGAGATCCGCATAGCTCAACGTCATAACGCCGTGCCTAGCCGGTCTCTTGGCCAAGGGCAATCGATCATGCCGCCAAACGGCCATCGACAGGTGAAAGGTGACGCGTTATGATAAGGATCTGTTGTATTGCGGGTGTAGTTCAATGGTAGAACGGCAGCTTCCCAAGCTGCATACGAGGGTTCGATTCCCTTCACCCGCTCCAATAGTTACGCTCCCGATAACCGATTTTGTTCCGATTTAGGAGATTACCTCCGTCTTGAGCGCACTAACATCAAAAGAAAATCTTGATAAGCTTGCACCCAAACTGCTCTGGTTGGCCTCCGGTTTTGTAATCGTTGCTGCTGGTTTGGTGATGTGGTGGGCACGTGGCGAGCGGGTGTTCGCTGATCTTGTTTCAGCTTCTTTCGCTTGGTGTATGTAAGGAACTGTTAATGGCGAAACGTCGTGTTGTGCTGCCTCTCGTAGCGTTTATCGTCAGCGTTATCGCGTTTGGCGTAGTATGGTTTGCGTTTGATCCGATGCAAGATGCCGCCAGCTCCGCAATTGGCGGGCCCTTTACGCTTACCGCGCAAGATGGCCGAACGGTTTCCGAACGGGATCTGCAAGGCAGCCCAAGTCTGGTCTTTTTTGGCTTCACCCATTGTCCGGACGTTTGCCCTACCGCTCTTTATGAAATTGGCCTTATTTACAAAGCCTTGGGCGCCGACGGGGATCGTTTAAAAACCTATTTCATTACAGTTGATCCGGAACGAGACACGCCCAGTGTCATGAAGGATTATTTGTCAGGCTTTGACCCAAGAATTAAGGGCCTTTCAGGCTCCGCCGAAGCGATTTTGGCCGCTGAGAAGGCCTATCGTGCATACGCCAAAAAAGTGCCTTTGGAGACAGGCGGGTACACGATGGACCATACAGCCATAATCTACCTCATGAACCGCAAGGGATTGTTTCTCTCCAGCCTTAATGTCGAAAGACCACCGGAAGAAAACGCTAAACTGATTTCTAAATCCTTCTAAGCCCGTGTTCAGAATATAACCGCGAACTGCGTGCGATGCCGTGCTCCGTCTTGTTCCAATGCGTTGGAGCGACGATAAAGTCGAAAAGCGCGCGCCAAGCAGCTGCCGTTTTCATTAAAGAATAGAGCAGTAAATAGCAGATATCGTTTAATGAGAACGATACCCCACGCCTCTGCGCACCAATTGACATAATCGTTATCGACAGCAAGCCGCTGATCGTCACAAACAGGCTAATAAAACTCCAAAGCGTCAAATGAAGTGCCGAACGGACAGCATCCTCAGTCGATATTCCAAAGATCAATCCGGGAATTAAAAGCAGTACAGGATGAAACAGACAGGATATCACCGCCGACCAACTGATGACGAGAATTTCAAACCTCGTTAGCCGTGGGATCGACTGAGAAGCGTATCGGGCTGGTTTTGAAATAACCAATGCCGTTTGTATCCAACCTTTAAGCCAACGTGAGCGTTGATGAAACCATGCGCGCAGATTCACTGGCCCCTCCTCCCACGTCGTCGAATCGATAACGATTGACTGATAACCTAATCCTGCCAGACGAAGTCCCAAATCAGCATCTTCCGTCACATTCCATGCATCCCACGCAAAGCATGCCTCTAGCGTAGAGCGGCGAAAATGGTTGGACGTCCCCCCCAACGGAATGGGTTGACGCGTCGCCGACATACCCGGCAAAAGCCCATCAAAGAGGCCCGCATATTCGAGCGCAAACAGACGTGAAACCCACGAATCATCGATGTTATCGATCGCTAATCGGGCCTGAACACAGGCCACCGTTTTGTCGGCGATCGAAAATTGAGCCGCCACCTTCCGTAATTGGTTAGGTTCCGGTTCGTCTTCCGCGTCATAAATGACGACATATTCGCCCTTGGCATAGGAAAGGCCAATATTAAGCGCCCGTGGTTTTGTGCGTGGCTTACCCGGTGGGCAAACAATAACATCAAAATTGGGGGGTAGTTTTTCGCATCTTAGCGCGCTTTGTGTTTCAAAATCATCTGATTCAACAAGAATTTTGAAATCAAGTTTCGTTCGAGGATAATCGATCCGCCGCAATCGCTGTACCAGTCGGGAAATTATTCGAGCCTCTCGATACACCGGCACGAGGACCGTATAGGTCGGCAAGTCGCGATCCAAAAGGATGCCGGGAACTGGTTCCTGTATATTTCCCGCCATAATCGCAAGCGTTTTGAGTTGAAGCGACGGGACGCTTGGAAAAATAATTAATCCAAAGCACATCACATCCCAAACATCGGGAACGGCAAGCAGTGCGAGGAAGAACAAGACAAGTCCCAAGCCGATCCCAAGCGCCGACCACCAACCAAAAATCTTTTCTGCCGACATCCAGGGCGCGGTTAAGGCCAATCGGCGATTGGCATCGGCCGCAATACATGGCCCAAACCTTTTGCGAACGGATATTTTAAAGTCATGAGGCGATGTGACGCTGACATTTGCGCCTTCGAAGGTCTTGATGCCCATCGCTTTCGCTCGCAACAAACCCTCAAAATGACCTCCCGTCGGCGCTACGATATAGGATTGAACACCATTGTCTGCCAGCAAGGGCGCGTGCCCCGATTCTAAAAGGCTTAAGCCATCCAAATCATCTGGAAAGGCAAATGGGCCGTTCAAAAATGGCACGCCCAACACATTCGCGAACGCCCGATAGAGCGTATCCTCGTCGACCATTTCATTATCAATCAAATAGCGATCCAGCGTCGTGCCACTCGCCGTTGCCGCGAACCAAGCCCGCGTAACCAGGTCCTCCTTTGCCGTGGGCCGGCAAGCTGGGGCCTCGTCAAAGCCAAGACTTAACTGGTGTTCGTTTTCGGAGAAAAACACGGCAAGTTGTGCCGACGCCAATTGTTGCGGCCAGAGTCGGTTTGGATTGAAAGGATTGAAAGTTTCATTCACTGAACCGATCCTTCACGCTATCGTGAATATCGGCTTTTTCGTTGAACGAGGTTACTGATCCTAATTAAATAAAAATGAGCTTATCGCCGCCACCCAACTGTCCTTCTAGCCAGTTGACGGATCAGCTATCCATTTTCAAGGCAGCGATAAAGGCCTCTTGCGGAATTTCGACGCGGCCAAATTGACGCATTCGCTTTTTGCCCTCTTTTTGCTTGTCGAGCAGTTTGCGCTTGCGGGAAATATCGCCGCCATAACATTTCGCCGTCACGTCTTTACGCAACGCCGAAATCGTTTCACGCGCAATGATCTTTCCGCCAATCGCCGCTTGGATCGGGATTTGGAAGAGGTGTTGCGGAATTAGCTCTTTCAGCTTCTCGCACATTGCACGGCCCCGCATTTCAGCACGGGTACGATGCACCAGCATGGAGAGCGCATCCACCGGTTCGGCATTGACGAGGAGCGACATTTTGACGAGATCGCCGGCGCGGTAATCGGTAATATTGTAATCGAAGCTGGCATAGCCTTTCGAAATCGACTTCAGCCGATCATAAAAATCGAACACCACCTCGTTTAACGGAAGATCATAGACCACCATCGCGCGCTTGCCGACGTAATTGAGATCGATCTGGGTACCGCGCCGATCTTGGCAGAGTTTGAGCACCGAACCCAAATATTCGTCAGGTGTTAAAATCGTCGCCCTGATCCAAGGTTCTTCGATTTCGATAATTTTCATAATATCCGGCATATCGGCCGGATTGTGCAGTTCGATGTCGGTCTCATCACGCAATTTGAGTTTATAAATCACGCTCGGCGCAGTCGCGATCAGATCAAGATTAAACTCGCGCTCCAACCGCTCTTGAATAATTTCGAGATGCAAAAGACCCAAAAAGCCGCAGCGGAAGCCGAAGCCAAGGGCTGCGGAGGATTCCATCTCATACGAGAAGCTCGCATCATTCAGCCGTAGCTTGCCCATCGCCGCGCGCAAATCTTCAAACTGGGCGGCATCAACCGGGAACAAGCCACAAAACACCACCGGTTGGGCGGGCTTGAAGCCTTCCATTGCCTCCGCACATGGCCGTTTCGTCTCGGTGATCGTATCGCCCACGCGGGTATCGGCAACTTGCTTGATTTGCGCCGTAATGAATCCGATCTCTCCAGGGCCTAACTGCGCAACATCATTCATTTTTGGTGTGAAAACACCAATGCGCTCGACATGGTAGCGGGCATTGGTGCCCATCATGGTGATGTCGGCACCTTTTTTCAAAACGCCGTCCATAATACGCACCAGAACGATCACGCCGAGATAGGCATCATACCAACTATCGACCAGCAAGGCTTTTAACGGCGCGGTTTCGTCGCCCTTCGGCGGCGGCAAGCGGGTAACAATCGCCTCCAACACGCCCTCAATGTTGATGCCCGTCTTCGCCGAAATTGGCACTGCATCGGACGCATCAAGCCCGATCACATCTTCGATCTGCTGCTTGATCCGGTCGGGCTCTGCCGCTGGAAGGTCGATCTTGTTCAAAACCGGAACAATCTCATGCCCGGCATCGAGTGCATGATACACATTGGCAAGCGTCTGCGCTTCAACGCCCTGAGAAGCGTCGACCACCAACAGCGAACCTTCACATGCCGCAAGCGAACGGCTGACTTCATAGGCAAAGTCGACGTGACCCGGCGTGTCCATCAGATTCAAAATATAGGTTTTGCCATCCTTGGCCGTATAGCTGAGCCGCACGGTCTGCGCTTTAATCGTGATACCGCGTTCGCGCTCGATATCCATCGAATCGAGCACCTGCTCGACCATGTCGCGCGCCGCCACCGCGCCTGTCGTCTGGATCAGGCGGTCGGCCAACGTGGATTTGCCATGGTCAATATGAGCGACGATGGAGAAATTACGGATATTTTCAAACGTGTGCGTTGTCATGCGTGCCGCAATAGCAGTAAGAGCCTCAATTTCCAAGCGCCGCATAGCCGCCATGCTGTGCAAATAGGCAATCGCTATTGCTCGGATGACCGGTTACAACGGGTCATACAAAGCTTTTGTTGTTAAATTTGTGTTGCCGCCTTGGAAATTCTTCCCTTTCTCGCCGCACTGATGAGCGCCATTGCCCACGCTTCTTGGAATGCCGCCGCACGTTCGCGTGCTGATTCGAGCGCAGCCGTCACCACAACGGTGATGATGGCAGGTGCGATTTCGATTCCGGCGCTGTTTTGGGTGGGGTTCCCACCCGCCGATGCGTGGCCGTGGTTGGTGCTGGGCATTGTATTCAACATCGTAACGTTGCGGATCTTAGTCGCTATTTATCGGATGATGCCGTTTGCGATGGCCTATCCAATGCTGCGCGGCACCATTCCTTTGGCGGTGACCGCTTTTAACATCGCGTTATTACCCTTTGGCATGCCAAGTGTGCTGGGGATCATCGGCATTTTAATGGTCTCGAGCGGTGTTATTTTGCTTGGCTTTTCGGGTCATCGGCAAGAAAAAATCGGCTGGAAGCCGATAGCCCTCGCAATATTGGGCGGTATATCGGCTGCCGCCTACGTCATTACCGATGTCAAAGGTATTGCCGCAACCGGAAGTCCGCTTCCTTATGGCGTCACCGCGGCGATCATCAACGCTATTGCGATGCCACTGTTTTTGCGTGCCAATGGTGCACCTTTTTCTCGGATTTTTAACGGGCAACTTTTGTTTGGCTTTTTGGCCTCGTTTGTGTCGATGGGATCCTATGTCTTATTTCTCTACGCACTCTCGCACGGTCCTATCGGTGCGGCGTCGGCGATGCGCGAAACCAGCGTTCTCTTTGCACTCGGGATCTCGATGATCGTTTTAAAAGAAAAGGTCGGCGCCTTGCGCTGGTTCGCCTGCGGCTTGGCCTTTGCCGGAGCAGCATTGTTGCGGCTGGCGTAACCGTTATCGCCCGCTCTCCAACAGCTTAGAAACGACCTTCGCCGTGTAATCCACCATCGGAATAACGCGCGCGTAATTTTGCCGGGTGGGGCCAATAACCCCCAATACGCCAACGATTTTCTGGTTTTGGTCACGAAACGGCGCCGCAATCAGCGACGAACCGGAGAGCGAAAAAAGTTTGTTTTCTGAACCAATATAAATTCTGACACCCTCGCCGGTTTCAGCCCGCGCCAACAGATCGATCACGTCCTTTTTTGTTTCAAGATCATCAAACAATAGACGGATGCGTTCCAGATCGTCCACGGCTTTGAGATCATCGAGTAAATTGGATTGCCCCCGCACAATCAATTGCCGGCTATCCGTCCCGCCTGCCCAGCTCGCAAGCCCCGCCGCAACAAGACCTGCCGTCAGGCCGTCAAGTTCCCGTTCGGCATCAACACGCGCACTTTCGATTTCTCCCTTTAAATCTGCTATCGTTTTGCCGCGGATACGGTCAGAAAGATAATTTGAAGCTTCGACCAGCGCAGAGACAGGTAAACCGGGGGGTAAATCGACAATCCTGTTTTCTATGCTGCCATCTTCGGATACCAAAACTGCCAAGGCGCGGGTCTTCTCGATACGCACAAATTCGATGTGTTTTAGCGGCGAACCGGCCTTGCTCGTAATCACAACACCAGCGCCGCGCGAGAGCCCCGACAAGAGCGAGGAGGCTTCGGTCAGAAGGCTCTCAGTCGTTTTTTGCTGGCCTGATGCCCTTACCTGCGCCTCAATCCTCGATCGGTCATCGGACGATAGGTCACCGACTTCCATCAAAGCATCGACAAAGAATCTCAAGCCAGTTTCCGTCGGCATGCGCCCCGCACTCGTGTGCGGTGCATAAATCAAACCGGAGCCCTCTAAATCAGCCATGACATTGCGAATCGAGGCGGGTGAGAGCGCAATCGGAATGATCCGCGAAAGATTACGTGACCCCACCGGCTCACCGGTTTCCAAATAGGACTCGACGATGCGGCGAAAAATCTCGCGGGAGCGCTCATTCAGATCAATCAAAGCGCCGCCTTTCTGGGTTGAACGATCATACTGCATTGCTTTTTCCGGTATCACCGGTATCTTTCCGATGCGCCACTCGCGTTAATGTGCGGCTTCCTATCGCTCGGATCAAGCCCATATCCCTTGCTTGATTGGTTTGCGCCGCCTAGAAGTGATCAACCTCACTGGAACCGATCCCATGCGACCCTCAAAACGCTCCCCCGATGAAATGCGAGCCGTCTCCATGGAGCGCAACGTTGCACGCTATGCCGAAGGCTCCTGCCTGATTAAGTTCGGTGAAACGCATGTGCTCTGCACCGCTTCATTAGAGGAAAAAGCTCCTTCATGGCTGCGCGGCTCCGGCAAAGGCTGGGTAACGGCCGAATACTCCATGTTGCCTCGCGCCACCATCGAGCGTACCCGCCGTGAAAGCACCTCGGGCAAACAATCAGGACGCACGCAAGAAATCCAGCGTTTGATCGGTCGTTCCTTGCGTTCCGTTGTTGACCTGACGCAGTTAAACGAAAAGCAAATCACGCTCGATTGTGATGTCATTCAGGCCGATGGTGGCACCCGCACCGCCGCCATCACTGGCGCATGGATTGCCCTCCATGACTGTATCCAATGGATGAAATCGCGCTCGATCATCAGCGGAAATCCCCTGCGCGACCATGTCGCAGCCGTATCGTGCGGCATCGTAAAGGGTGTCCCAGTAATCGACCTTGATTACCCCGAAGATTCTTCCGCCGAAACAGACGCCAATTTCGTAATGACTGGTTCCGGCGGCATTGTCGAAGTACAAGGCACCGCCGAAGGTAAGCCTTTCTCGGAAGAAGAGCTTTTGTCGCTTATGGCACTAGCGAAAAACGGCATTTCGGGTCTGGTTGCCATGCAAAAAGCGGCCATAGGCTAAATACGATGAGCCGACCGCTTTCCGGCCAAATCGTCATCGCGACGCATAATGCGGGCAAGCTTGCCGAGATGCGCGATCTTTTGGCACCCTACGGTCTGGAATGTCTATCAGCAGCCGCGCTTGGTCTACCGGAACCGATAGAAAACGGCACCATCTACGCAGAAAATGCTGCAATAAAAGCCCACTCATCGGCAAAGGCAACCGGGCTTCCCGCTTTGTCGGATGATTCAGGCTTGGCCGTCGATGCCTTGGATGGTGCGCCCGGTCTATTCACGGCGGATTGGGCCGGTCAGCCGCGTGATTTTAATGCGGCTATGGCGCGGGTGGCCCGTGAACTCATAAGCCGCGATGTCGAGCCGGAAGGTGCTAAAGCGCATTTTGTCTCGTCGCTCGTTCTGGCTTGGCCCGATGGCGAAACGCTCATCGCTGAAGGCCGGATTTTTGGTACGCTCACCTTCCCTCCGCGCGGTACCCAAGGCTTTGGTTACGACCCCATCTTCATTCCCGAAGGCGAAACGAGAACCTTTGGCGAGATCAGCGCGGAAGAAAAACATGGCCTTCGGATTGAAAAGGGACGCTTGACGGGCCTCTCCCATCGCGCCCGCGCCTTTATCCGTTTGGTCGAAAAAGCGGGCTTGGTGCGCGTGGAAACACCTCTCGCTTCATGACCACACTCCCCCCCTTTGACGCTGGTTTCGGCGTTTATATCCACTGGCCGTTTTGCGCATCGAAATGCCCGTATTGCGATTTCAATTCGCATGTCCGCCACGCCCCCGTCGATGAAGCGCAGTATATCGCCGCATTCGCCAGCGAAATGGCCCATCAGGCGGCGTTGACCCAGGGTCGTCAGGTCAGCAGTATTTTCTTCGGCGGCGGCACGCCTTCGCTGATGCAGCCTTCCACTATCGGCGCCATTTTGGGTTCCATCGCGAAACATTGGACGGTTGACCCGGCATGCGAAATCACGATGGAAGCCAACCCGACAAGCATCGAAGCGGGACGCCTCAAAGGCTATCGCGATGCGGGCGTCAACCGGTTATCGATGGGCTTTCAAGCCATGAACGATGCCGATTTGCGTGCACTGGGGCGCTTACACTCGGTTGCCGAAGCGCTGGCAGCCGTTAAAACGGCGGCTGGTATTTTTGAACGGTATTCGTTCGATCTGATTTATGCTCGTCCCAACCAGACCCCTTCCGCTTGGGCCTCCGAGCTTAAAGAGGCGATCAAACTCTCCGCCGAGCATCTTTCGCTGTACCAACTCACCATCGAACCCGACACAATGTTTGCGCGAATGGTGGCATCGGGTAAACTCATACCCATGCCGGATGACGAAGCGCGTATTCTGTTTGATAAGACGCGCGAAACATGCGAAGCGGCGGGCTTACCGGCTTACGAGATTTCCAATCACGCCCGCAAAGGTGCGGAGTGTCGGCATAATCTTGTCTATTGGCGCTATGGCGAATATGCCGGCATTGGACCAGGCGCGCATGCGCGCCTCTTTACCGATCAAGGCCGTTTGGCGATTGCTACCGAAAAGCATCCGGAAACATGGCTCAAAGCCGTTCGAGCAAAAGGGCATGGCACGGTAGAGGAAGAACAATTGGCCCCGTTGGATCAAGCCAACGAGTTTTTACTCATGGGACTAAGGCTAACCGAAGGCATTGATCCGTCACGCTTTAAGGCACTTGCCGGACGCCGGATCGATTCATCGCGGGTTGCTGAGATGGTCACCGACGGCTTTATCGCAGAAGCAGCTAACGGCCATTTGTTCGTTACCAAAAAAGGCGTCCCCGTGTTGAACGCCGTCGTGCGACGTCTAACGGTTTAGCTCAACGAAACGCCGTTGGCGCATCCTCAATCTTTGCCGCGTTATCCTTACCCACTTGCATAACAAGCGCGCCGCGTTGGGTGGTTCCGTCAGGTCTAAATCGAAACAGGCCATCGACGCCGATGACGCCGTCGGGTCCGGTTAACAATGCGTCCTCGAACGCATGGGCACCCGCCTTTTTATGTAATGCGTTGGCTAAAAACACCGCATCATAGGCGAGAGTTGCAATGCGCACCGGATCACTGCCGAATTTGGCATTATACCGTTTCGCAAAGGCGTCAAATCCCGCTTTGTCCGGCATGGCAAACCAACCATTCAAGAACTGTGGCGTGGCAAAAATCCTCGGGTCATCCCAAACGCTCGTGCCCAAGAGTTGGATCTTTTTGGTATCGATGCCCGCCGCCGAAAGCGACCTGCCCATCGCGGCCGCGCCATCGCCACTCTCGGCAATGAAGAGCGAATCGATTTGATCTTTAATGCCCGAAATCCGCCCCGTTGCTGCATTGAGGGAATTATCGGCATAACGTTCAATCGCCAGCACACGAATGCCGCGTCGAGCCGCACCATCTTGCAGCACGGCATTCACCGCCGAACCATAGGGCGTATCGGGGATAAGGGCGGCTAGTGATTTTTTGCCCTTGGATGCCGCATAGTCCAAAATTCGCTCAACATCCGATTGCGGCATGAAGCTCAAAAGATAGACGCCGCGTCCTGCAACGCCTGAATCCGTCGAAAACGCAATAACGGGCTTTCCAGCCGCACGCGCAACACCTGCCGCTGTTTGAACAGACGGGGCGAGTAGCGGGCCAATCAGGGCCGAAGCCCCTTCCGCAATCGCCTGCTTAGCGGCTTCGCGAGCGCCATCTGGCGTGCCGCGGTCATCCTTCACGACGAGGTCAATGCTAGCACCGGAAAATTCAGCCATTGCCATATCGGCAGCATTTTTGAGTGACTGAGCAACATTACCGGTCGTTCCGATTGCCGAAAGCGGAAGTAAAAGTGCGACGCGGATTGTGCCCGGGGGGATTGGCACCGCAGTATTTGGCATTTGCTCGATCGGTGTTGCGCCAGGTGCAGGCAGCTCTGTTCCAGAGATCGGCTGAGAGGCCTCTACTGGCGGCTGCACCTCGGCGGATTGGTCAGGAATAGAGGTTTGAGGCGTCATAATCCCGCCCCCGATCCGGCTGGATGCAACACAACCCGACAACGTCACACCAACGAGCATCAGGCCGGCTAAACGCAGAATACTCACCGAGTAAGGGGCTTTAAGCGTCACGAATGGGTCTCCCGTCACCAGATTGTCTCTTCATCCACGATCTTTATTTTTTGACCATACATTCTGTCGTAGCAAACCCGCAATGCGGATGCCGCTTGCATATCACGCTTACCCCATGCAAATCCTTCCTAGATGGCAATGGCGGCAGCATGGCCCGTCCGGAGAGTTTGATGTCAAACGATAGTAGTTCCTCTTATACCGTGTTTGGCATGAAGGCTGAAGCCGAGCGCATTGCGCCCGGGTTACACGTGGTGGCAACACCCATCGGCAATCTCAAAGATATTTCGCTGCGTGCTTTAATAACGCTGGCATCCGCCCAGGCCGTCTTGGCCGAAGATACCCGCGTTAGCCGTACACTTTTGGCACATTATGGCATTACAACCCCGTTGATTGCCTATCATGAGCACAATGCCGCCGAAATGCGACCAAAGGTTTTAAAGCGATTACACGCCGGTGAGGCTCTGGCTCTCATATCCGATGCCGGCACGCCTCTGGTGTCTGACCCCGGCTACAAACTCGTCGAGGCCGTGCTCGACGAAGGAATGAAGGTGACGCCGGTTCCGGGTCCTTCTGCAGTGTTGGCCGCACTCGTCGCAGCAGGTCTGCCCACCGATCGTTTTTTCTTCGAAGGCTTTTTGCCGCCTAAATCTGCCGCGCGGTGCGAACGTTTGTCCCTTTTGGCCGCCATTCCTTCCACGCTGGTCTTTTTCGAATCGCCCCGTCGTGTCGCCGCTATGCTGGCCGACTCAGCGGAGATTTTGGGCACCCGCCAAGCGACCGTCGCACGCGAATTGACCAAAATGTTTGAGACGGTGAGACGGGGCACGCTGTCGGAACTGGCTGCAGAATTTGAAGCTTCTGGCCCACCCAAAGGTGAAATCGTCGTACTGATTGGCCCGCCATCAGCGGAAACCGAAATGGCTCACGATGATGCCGATCTCGATGCGCGTATCCGCCGCCATTTATCGCGTATGTCGGTCAAGGATGCCACCGTTGTGACGGTAGAAGAAACTGGCCTGCCGCGCCGCCAAATCTATGCACGAGCTGTAGCCTTGGCGCGCGGGGACGAATAGTGGCGCGCTCCACCGATAGCCGCCGCAAGGCGCTGCGGTTAGGCCACCGCGCCGAGTGGATCGTGATTTTGTATTTAGCATTAAAAGGTTACCGTATCTTAGCGCGACGTTATCTGACCAAAGGCGGAGAAATTGATGTCATTGCGCTGCGCGGCAACGTAGTGGCGTTTATCGAGGTCAAAGCGCGCTCCGATCGCGATGCGGGGCTCGAGGCCATCTCATCCACCAAAATACATCGTTTCGCCCAAGCCGTCGACGGGTGGCTGATGCGAAACGGTTGGGCTTCGACCTATACGCTAAGGTGCGACGCTGTCATCGTTGTGCCGTATCGTCTTCCCTATCATATCGAAGATGCATTTGAACTTCCTTTGGCGTAAACTCAACCAAAAGCAGTCTTAGGAGACAAAGCGCGTGGCACAGCTAAAAGTAGCGGTCCAGATGGACCCGATTGAAAAAATCAACATCGCGGGCGATTCGACCTTTGCCATGATGTTGGAAGCACAAGCACGCGGTCACGCTTTATCTTATTACACGCCCGATACGCTGGCCATGCGAGACGGAGTGGTTAGCGCACTCGTCTCATCGGTTGAAGTCCGCGATGTAAAAGGCGATCATTTTACACTGCATCCCTCAGAGCGTATCGATTTATCGACCATGGATGTCGTGCTCTTACGCCAAGATCCACCCTTCGACATGGCCTATATAACCACCACCCATCTGTTGGAGCGCATCCACCCCAATACACTGGTCGTCAATAATCCGGCTTCCGTGCGCAACGCGCCTGAAAAAATTCTCGTCACCGAATTTCCCGACCTGATGCCCAAAACGCTGATCACTCGCGATAAAGCAGAAATTGAAGCCTTTCGTCGCGATCAGGGGGACGTCGTTATGAAGCCGCTTTATGGTAACGGCGGCGCAGCGGTTTTTAAAGTTTCGGCCAAGGACCCTAATTTTGGTTCGTTATTCGATCTCTTCTCCGTCACCTTCCGCGAGCCTTGGGTCATCCAGCGTTTTTTACCGAAGGTCGTTGAGGGCGATAAACGCATTATTTTAGTCGACGGTCTCGCGCGAGGCGCCGTCAATCGCGTGCCAAGCGGTGACGATATCCGCTCCAATATGGTGCGCGGCGGTGCCGCCGAAACAACGGAGCTATCTCCACGCGAACAGGAAATTTGTGAACGGATTGGTCCCACTTTGAAGCAGCAGGGCCTTATTTTCGTTGGAATTGACGTCATTGATGGGCATTTAACCGAAATCAATGTCACTTCGCCAACCGGCTTACGGGCCATTAAAAGGCTCGGCGGCCCTGATCTAGCAGCGGCTCTGTGGGACGCGATTGAGGCAAAGCGCTAATCAGTTAACACGTTTTAAAAATTGGGTCTTTAGGATGAGGCCCTTGATCCCTTCGACGCGGCATTCAATCTCATCAACCACATCGGTTAGCCGGATTCCCTTGATCTTGGTGCCCTGTTTGATGACCGACGACGTGCCCTTGACCTTCAAATCCTTGATCACATGTACGGTATCTCCATCGTTCAGGCGCGTGCCGTTGCAGTCCTTGACAAGGATGTCTTCTTCATCGGCCATCTCGTATTTCCTTTTATCCAATTCAATTGGAAAGATCTTTAGGTCGGGGTAGCCCAATCTGCAATCACCAAAGCGATAAGTAGAGTTGACGCGACGAGGCCAAGCGGGCACTTGGTCAAAATCCGAGATTGTTTGAGCTAGAGCGCAGCATGGCCTCATCCCCCTTCCCAGAGCCACACGATGTAGCCATTCCAATGGCCGCCTTGCGCGAAGCGGCGGCAGGAAGAGGCGACCCCGCAGTTCGCCGGCAGGCGGTGGTTGCGATCTTGCGCGACGTTTGGGCAAAAGGTCGGGCGGTTGCCGAGCAGAATCTTACCGAACGCGGCAATGGACTTGAATGCGTGGCTGCCCTTTCCGGCTTGATGGATGGAATGATCCGCGCGCTGTTTGAAGTGGCGACGACCGTTTTCTATCCGGCCGTTAACCCGTCTGCCGCCGAGCGGGTGACATTGGCAGCTGTTGGTGGATATGGCCGCGGTACATTGGCTCCGGGATCGGATATCGATCTCCTGATTTTACTACCGTATAAAGCAACGCCTTGGTCCGAAAGCATTGTCGAGATCATCCTCTATGCGCTTTGGGATCTAAAACTCAAGGTCGGCCATTCGGTGCGCACTGTCGATGAGTGCGTGCGCGAAGCCAAAGCAGATATGACCATTCGTACCGCTTTGTTGGAAGCCCGCCCCATTATAGGCGATCAAGCCTTATTTGCCGAATTCCAATCGCGCTACGACCGTGAAGTCGTCACCGGATCAGCCGCCGAATTTGTTGCTGCAAAACTTGCTGAACGCGAGACCCGCGTCTCCCGCGCAGGTTCATCGCGCTATCTGGTTGAGCCTAATGTCAAAGACGGTAAAGGCGGCCTTCGCGATCTCAACACGTTGTTCTGGATCGCCAAATACGTGTATCGCGTCAGTGATGTTGGTGATTTGGTCGGCGTTGGGTTGTTCAGCAAAGAAGAGCGTCAACTGTTCCTGCGCTGCGAGGAATTTCTCTGGCGCGTACGATGCCAGTTACATTTTGTAACGGGCCGGGCTGAAGAACGCCTATCATTTGACGTGCAGCGAGCGATCGCCGAACGTTTAGGTTACGCGTCGCACGGCGGCATGTCAGGGGTAGAGCGTTTCATGAAACGCTATTTCTTGGTTGCCAAAGACGTTGGTGATCTGACCGCGATCGTGTGCGCCGCGCTGGAAGCGAGGCACGCAAAGCCCGTTTCGGGACTTAACAGGTTTGTGAATCGCTTAAAGCTAAAGAGCAAAAAAATTGCCGGCACGAATGATTTTATCCTCGAAAACGAACGCTTAACGGTTTCCGACGACGGGGTTTTTAATCGTGACCCGGTCAATCTCATCCGTTTGTTTCATGTCGCTGATCATCTGAACCGCGCAATCCACCCTCATGCTGCACGGCTCGTTACCCAATCGCTCCGTTTTGTGGATTCGAGACTTCGGACGAATTCAGAGGCGAACCGGCTTTTTGTCGAGCTTCTTACTTCCGAGCATTCGCCCGAAATCACGCTGCGTCGGATGAATGAGGCAGGCTTGCTGGGCAAATTTGTTCCCGAATTTGGTCGCGTCGTCGCGATGATGCAGTTCAATATGTATCACCACTATACCGTCGACGAACATCTTTTGCGCTCGCTCGGAGCGCTCGCGGAAATTGAAGCCGGGAGGCACGCATCAGAGCTTCCAGTTGCTCATGAAATCATGCCCATGATCCGCAACCGGCGCATTTTGCACGTCGCATTATTTCTGCATGACGTTGCAAAAGGCAGGCCGGAAGACCATTCGATTGCGGGTGCAAAAGTCGCCCGCAGGCTTTGCCCGCGGCTCGGGCTCAACGAGGTCGAAACGGAAGCGGTCGCTTGGTTAATCGAACATCATCTTGATATGTCGACCATTGCGCAAAGCCGTGACCTATCGGACCCGTCGATTATCGAAGCCTTTGCCGCAACCGTTCAAACGCTCGAACGTCTGCGGATGCTCCTCATCCTCACCGTGTGCGACATCCGCGCGGTCGGGCCAGGCGTTTGGAACGGTTGGAAGGGGCAGTTACTGAGAACGCTCTTTTGGGAAACGGAAATCGTGTTGGCTGGTGGCCACTCGGCCATTAACCGCGAGCAACGCGTGCGGGCTTCGCAAGATGAACTTAGACGGGCATTGCCAAATTGGAGTGACACGGAACTCGATGCCTATGTCGGTCGTCATTACGCCGCCTATTGGCTGAAAGTGGATTTAGCCCGCCGCGTAAACCACGCGCAATTCCTGTTGGCTGCCGAACGCGACATGCGCACGCTAGCCACAGAAGTCGCGACGGATAAATTCAGAGGCGTCACCGAACTCACTATTTCTGCACCCGATCATCCGCGTTTGCTCGCGATCATCACCGGGGCATGCGCAGCAGCCAATGCCAATATCGTTGATGCGCAAATTTTTACGACCAATGACGGCCTCGCCCTCGACACGATCTTTATCTCACGGGCCTTTGACGAAGACGAGGACGAGTTGCGTCGGGCTGGCAGGATCGCCAATGGCATAGAGCGCGCGTTGAAGGGGGAGATCAAGATTGCCGAGGCTGTTGCCGCCCGTTCGCCGCAAAGGGGACAAGTGGCCAAAACCTTCTCTGTTGTACCCGAGGTTGTTTTAGACAATGCAGTCTCTAAAAAATTCACCGTTGTCGAAATTTCAGGTCTAGACCGGCCAGGACTTCTCTACGAACTCACGACTACGCTTGGTAAACTTAATCTCAATATCGCATCTGCGCATATTGCGACTTTTGGGGAAAAAGCGGTCGACGTATTTTACGTTACCGATTTAACGGGCGGCAAAGTAAGCCATTCCGCTCGGCAAACCACCATTACCCAAACACTGCTTGGCCTTTTTGCCTCAAAAGAAGCAGCCTAACCAACGAAAGATAATCTAATTGCTGGATTAACAGCCCAACACCTTGATTTTTTGGAACGGACCCCTGATATCGGGCGTTGAATAGTCCTTGGCCTTAAACCGATTGAGCATCATGACCGACAAGACTTGGAACGAAAAGCCTTCAACCGAAGCCGATACCGCGGCCCCCACTGCTAACGAGAAGTCGGAAGCCGAAATCCTCGCTGTTATCGAGGCGTTGAATGCGGAAAATGCCAGTTTGAAGGACAAGGCCTTGCGAACAATGGCGGATATGGAAAACCTTCGCCGCCGGACTGAAAAGGAAGTGGTTGATGCGCGTAGCTATGCCGTTACCAATTTCGCGCGCGATATGTTGTCAGTCGCCGACAATGCCCGACGTGGGATTGAAAGCATTCCTGCAGATGCACTGGCGTCCGCTACAGGTCCTTTCAAAACCCTGATCGATGGCGTTGAACTGATTGAGCGTGATCTCCTGAAAACCCTTGAACGG